>Ga0256404_1003429_pt1 | contig 32256 bp, 28 predicted proteins | sample RumenRJG_01DNA_FD_185990 | JGI IMG/M metagenome (GOLD analysis project Ga0256404, IMG submission 185990) | Bovine rumen microbial communities from Lethbridge, Alberta, Canada - RJG_01 | ecosystem: Host-associated > Mammals > Digestive system > Stomach > Rumen | place: Canada: Alberta | collected...
CGGTGCCCTTGTCCTTCAGCAGCTCGTTGAAGAAGGTATAGTCGTAATCCTTCATGCTGAAGAAGGCGATCTTCAGGATCGCGGCGGACTTTTTCTCGTCAAAGGTGGAGCTGAGGAAAGAGCCGATGCACTTCGCGGCCTCCTCCTCGTCCGCGCCTTCGATGGTGACTCTCAGGACGTCGCCCTGGGTGACTCCCAGCGAAAGGATCTGCAGGACCTTGGAGGCATCAGCCGTCTTCCCGGTGCCTTCCTTCTGCAGCATGACAGTGCTTTTCACTCCGGAACAGCACTGCGCGATCTGTGCAGCAGGCCTGGCGTGAAGTCCGTACGGAATGTTGACAACATAGCTCAGTTCTCTCATATCCTGCTCCCTTCCCGAACATCTGATTAGTATTATCTAACTTTTCATTTGAAACACCGGCCGGGGACTTCCCGGCCGGTTATCATTATACATCATATTTACTGCCAATTCAGCGTTGTGCGCGCAAATCGTCCATTCCATTTTGAAATTCTGTCCTGACGCAGTTACCGCCCGGTAATGCTGTGCCAGAGACTGCGGAGCTTCGCCACCGTGAGTCCGGGCTGCGTCAGGTTCACATGGTGGACCGCCGCCAGCTCGTCCGTGTAGGTATCCAGCGGCATGACCCGCTCGATGGGCCCGGAGAAATGGATGACTGTCGGGATGAAATCATAGGAAGTGACCCGGGTGCCCGCGGCATCCTTCGTGATCGTCACGTCGGCAAGGCCGCCGAGGATCGTGTCGGTCCGGGTCTGGGACGCCAGGAAGTTTCCGAGGGACCAGTACACCAGCGCGTGGTTTCCGGCCGCTGTGGTCAGTTCCTCCACCGGCTCCACCACATGCGGGTGGGCGCAGATCACCAGGTCCGCGCCTGCATCGGCCAGTTCAGTCACGTAAGCACGCTGGAACGCCGTGGGAGCGTAGTTGTACTCTTCCCCGATGTGCAGGAAACAGACCGTCATGTCCGCCTGACTCTCCGCCGTGCGGACATCCTGAAGGAATTTGTCCTTATAGGCAAGCAGATTCACGAGATAGGGCTGCCCTGCCGGGAGGGAAAAGCCGTTCAGTCCGTAGGTATAGTTGAACATAGCCAGCCGTATCCCGTTCTTCTCCACGTAGTCGATGGTGTTGAAGGCCTCGGGACTCTCATGGATCCCCAGGAGTCTGATTTCCGGGTGGCAGGTCTTCCAGTAGGTCAGCGTGTCCGACACTCCGCGGAGTCCCTTGTCCCAGGTGTGGTTCGTGGCGGAAAGCACCACGTCAAAGCCTGTGTCCACGATCGCCTCGCCCATAGACTGCGGCGTTCCGAAGGCAGGAAAAGTGCTGAGCAGGGAATTGTCGGAGACAAAGATAGTCTCCTGGTTCACCACCGCAAGGTCCCGGGAGCGGATCAGATCCCGGATGCACTCATACATAGGAATGAAATCGTAGGTGCCGGTCTCCGCGTTCCAGGCGTTCTTGTAGACATATTCGTGGACCAGGTTATCGCCCGCCGCGATCATGGTGAGGGTTCCTTCCGCGGCCGATGACTGCGCCGCTGCTTCCATCTCAGCCGCTGCAGCTGTCTCCTGCGCTGCTTCTGTCTCTGCAGCAGCGGTCTCCAGCGCCGCTTCCGTCTCTGCAGCTGCAGCTGTCTCCTCCGCAGCAGCCGAAGTCTCCTCCGCAGCCTGTGTCATGTTCACGCCGGGTCCCGACTCCGCCTCCCGCGCAGCCGCCCCGTGTCCCGCCACCCCTGCCTCAGCGGTTACACTGGTCAGGAGAACTGTGAGGCACAAAGGAATAATCAGCTTCTTCGCAAAACTCTTCATAAACATCCCCCTGAATACAATAATTCTGAAAAAGTCCGGTCTGTTTTCAAAACCATCGCAGATCGACTGAGCATTCCGAGGACACTGCCTCTTTTTTGACCGAGAGTATGCCGCAAGGCCACTCGACCGAAAAAAAGAGGCAGATGTGTCCGAACGGAATGCGAAGGCAGATCAAGGGTTTTGATACAGACCGGACTCTTCAATAATGTTTTAGTCTATTTTTCCTTCGGAACGCAGAATCTCCTCCACCAGCGCCACCGCCTCATAGACCATACCGTCGCAGTGCGGCTTCCGCGGAAGGCCGGTCTCCGCGTTCTTCGCCAGAAGCTTCGAGCATTCCAGCGTTCCCTCGTGGTTCGCCTTCATCGCCCGGATCAGCTTCTGGACCGCGGTCTTCTCATCAACACCCCACAGACCCAGGGCCATCATACCGCCGGTAAAGGCGCCGCAGGTGCCGCCCATCTGCATGCCGCCGCCGAAATTCGCCGCCAGGCGGAAGGCATCCTCCTCGCTCATGCCGGCGTCCGGCGCGAAAGGAAGCAGGACAGACTGGGCACAGTTATAGTGCGGCGACTGACATGCCCGAAGTTCCTTTGCGCGATCCATATATTTACTCATAGCTCTTCTCCTCCTTCACTTCTCAGAAATGCTTCCGCCAGCAGCTGCCCCGCGGATTCCGGCGCCACAAGGCCCGGCAGCGGCGGCGCTGCGCAGTAAACGATATTTTCATGTTCCCTCGCGGCAGGTTCCGTTCCACGCATTCCGCTGGAGAGATCGAAAACGTAGACCGGACCGCCCCCGCCGGAAACGCCGGAGTTTCCGGAAACAGCTGACGTGCCGCTCCAGGTCCGGACACTTTCCCCGGTGATGACCGGCGCAGTGGCCGTGTTAACGACCACATCCGACGGGCGGCCGGCCTTCTGCCAGTCCGCCAGCGGGACCGCGCCGTCCCGGCCGCTGTGGGAGATCAGGCGCACCGGAAGTCCGAGACGCTTAAGATAGTCGCAGACCGAAGATCCGACCCTTCCGCCGCCGATCACGTCATAGGTGTAAGTGAACAGGCTCCTCGGCGTCCGCCTCAGCAGGAGGTAAAGGACTCCCTCGGCCGTCAGGACAGAATTCCGCGCGGCGAATTCCGGGTCCTCCTGATAACAGACAAAGCCGCAGGGGAGGAAACGCTCATAGTCCGTCCAGAGTCCTGCCAGGACCTTTGCCTCCGGCTTCAGGCTTTCCAGGAACGGTCCCAGATCGATTCTGGTCCCGCCAAACGTAATGGTCCCGTCCGCAGTCCCCCGGATGGGCAGAAAGACAAAGTCCAGGTCTTTTGCCCGGACTTTCTCAGGATCCCACTCTGCGGGATCCCGTACGATCTGTACCTCGTATCCCTTTTCCCGCAGAAACATTCCGCAGTAGTAAAGCCTCTCATCCGAGGCGAAGATCACTCCCCGTTTCGGCATAAGCCCCCTTTCTCACAGGAGCGCGGAAAAAAATCCCCGCGCCTGTCCGGTCTGTGTCATGCGCCGAGGTACGCTTCCCGCACCCGCTCATTCTGCATCAGGCTGCCGGCATCGTCCTCGAGGACCACTTCCCCGGTCTCGATCACGTAGCCCCGCTTCGCGATGCGGAGCGCCTGGTTCGCGTTCTGCTCCACCAGCAGGATCGTGGTGCCGCTCTCATTGATGCGGACAATGGTCTCAAAGACCTGGTCCACGATGATCGGCGCGAGACCCATGGACGGCTCGTCCATCAGAAGCATCTTCGGGCGGCTCATCAGCGCCCGGGCGGTGGCAAGCATCTGCTGCTCACCGCCGGAAAGCGTGCCGGCCAGCTGTTTTCTGCGCTCGCCGAGACGCGGGAACATCTCATACATCTTCTGGAGGTCCTTCCGGATCTCCTCCTTGTCCTTCCGGAAATAAGCGCCCAGCAGCAGGTTGTCCTGCACATTGGTCCGCGGGAACACGTTTCTTCCCTCCGGGACCAGCGTCATTCCCGCCCGGACGATATCCTTGGTCTTTCTTCCCTTGTTCGGCGTGCCCATGAAGGTCACGGTGCCGTCCGACGAAGGGATCTGGTTCATGATGGCGGACATCAGCGTCGTCTTGCCGGCGCCGTTGGCGCCGATCAGGGAGACGATCTCGCCCTCGTTCACCGTCAGGCTCACGCCCTTCAGCGCGTGGATGGCGCCGTAATAGACGTGCAGTCCTTCTACCTTAAGCAGTTCCATTCGCGGACGCCCCCTTTCCGAGATACGCGTCGATGACCACCGGGTCGTTCCGGACGTCCTCCGGAAGTCCGTCCGCGATCTTCTCGCCGTGGTCAAACACGACGACACGCTCAGCGATATTCATGACGACACGCATGGCATGCTCGATGAGGATGATGGAATAACCGTCGGAGGACAGCCGCCGGATGATCTCCAGCAGTTCGTCTTTCTCCCTCGGATTCATGCCTGCCGCAGGCTCGTCCAGCAAAAGAAGCTTCGGCTCCGCGGCCAGGGCCCGGGCGATCTCCAGACGGCGCTGCATGCCGTAGGGCAGATTCCGCGCCTTCCAGTCCCGCATCTCCGAAATACCGACGTAGTCAATGCAGTGGGCCACGATATCGCAGCAGCCGGCTTCTTCCTTCCGCTTTTTTTCGCTGTTGACGACGGCGTCAAGCAGTCCTGCGCAGGTCCTGCAGTGGCGCGCGACCAGGATATTCTCCGCCACGGTCATGCCGCCGAACAGCCGGATGTTCTGGAAGGTGCGGCTGATGCCGAGCTTTGTGATCTGTTCCGGCTTCTTCTTCGTGATGTTCTTTCCCTCAAACCAGATGCTCCCCGAGGTGCTCGGGGTGATGCCCGTCAGAAGGTTGTAGAAGGTGGTCTTCCCGGAGCCGTTCGGCCCGATGATCGCTACGATCTCACCGCGGTCGATGCTGAAATCGATCTTCTCGTTCGCGATGATGCCGCCGAAATGCTTGGAAAGCTTTTTTGTCTCAAGCAGTATCTCACCCATACCGGTCTCCTCCTTCCTCATTCCTTCTCGCCCAGAATGCCTTCCGGGCGGAACCGCATGATCAGGATCAGCATCAGGCCGTAAAGGATATACCAGGGGTCAAAAGGCAGTCCGATGAGTCCCTGGACACCGCGCAGAAGCTCCGGCAGGATCACGACGATGAAACCGCCGAGGATCGCGCCCGGGATGCTTCGTCTGCCGCCGATGACCAGCATCGTGAAGATGTTGATGGAGAGCATCGCGGAGAGCATGCTGGGATCCACAAGATTCGCGAAAGCCGCGTAGAAGCTGCCCGCCACGCTGCAGATGACTGCCGAGATCAGGATGGCCTTCAGCCGGTACCAGCGGACGTTGATGCCCATGGCCTCCGCGGCGATCTCGTCCTGCCGGATCGCCTGGACCGCGTAGCCCTCTCTGGAGTGGACAAAGCGCCAGGTAAAGAAGGCGAGGAACACCACGATGGCATAGAGGATCAGAATATAGCCGTCCTTGTTGGAGGGCAGGAAGGGCATCTTGGTGATCTTCATGCCGAGGATGGTCGGCGGCTTGATGCCGGGAATTCCGGCAGTTCCGCCCAGCTCATCCGTGTTGATGACGATATAGCGCAGGATCTCACAGAAGGCATAGGTGATGACCACCATGAAGGATCCTTTGACCCGGCGGCCTGCCAGGGCGACCGGGACGGAGGCTGCCGCCGCGGCAAGCATGCCCAGCGGAAGGGTCAGCCAGAAACTGACGCCGAACCTTGTCGTGAGATACCCGGTCATGTAGGCGCCGATGCCGTAGAAGGCGGCATGTCCCAGGGAGGTCTCCCCGAGATAGCCGGAATAAAAATTGATGCCCAGGCTCGCAATGGCATAGATCAGGCCGTTCACGGCGATGTATTTTACAAAGTTCGGAATGACCGGTGTCTTCCCCGGGATCAGCTGGTCAAGGAAACAGAAGACCAGCACAAAAACGAGGGAGATCACAAGATTTGCTTTCCCGCTGAGGCCGAAGAACCATTCGCTTTTCTTTTTCGTCATGGCTCCCTCCTCAGACCTTCTCTTCAAACTTGTAGCCCATGAGGCCGGTCGGCCTGATCAAAAGGACCAGGATCATGATGGCGAAGCTGATCGCGTCCTTGTAACCGGTGGAGATCAGCCCTGAGGTGATGTTTTCCGCAATTCCGATCAGGAGTCCCCCCACAAGGGAGCCGGTGATGCTGCCTATGCCGCCGAGGATCGCGCAGGCCCAGCCCTTCAGACCGGCCAGGGCACCCATCGTCGGAAAGATGGTGTACAGCGTGCCCATGAAAAAGCCCGCTGCAGCGCCGAGGGCGCCGCTGACAGCAAAGGTGACCTTGATCAGCATCTCGGAATCCGCGCCCATGAGGCCCAGAGTCTTCATGTCCTGGGAGCCGGCCATCATGGCCTTTCCGATGATGGTCTTCGTGAAGAACAGCTGAAGGACCGCCATGATGATAAGCGATCCGATCAGGATGCGCAGATGGATGGAGCTCATGGTGATGTCCGTGCCTCCGATACGGAACAGCGTGACAAGCTTATATTCCATGAGCTGCGGGTAGACCCGGGGATCTGCGCTGAAGGCCGCGTTCGCGGAATAGCGCACCAGTGTCGAGAGTCCCAGAGCAGTGATGAAACCCGATTTCGCCAGTGTTCCTTTCTTTCTCAGCGGGACATATCCGAACTGGTCCAGAAGCATTGCACACACGGCGCCCGCCGCCATGGAGATCAGCAATGCAGGGAGCAGGGACATGTGCGCAAAGGTCGTCAGGAAAAATCCCGTGTACGCACCGAGCATGTAGACCTCTCCGTGCGTCCAGTTGATGATCCCGACAATGCCGAACACTGTGGTCCAGCCGATCGCGATCAGCGCGTAGATTCCGCCGGTCGCGAGTCCGTTGATGATCTGTTGAATCACTACTGCCATAGGTTCTCTCCCGGGCGTTTCAGGCTTTCCCCTGAAACGCAGAAACCGGAGTCGGGGCTGCCGCGCGGAATATCCGCCCGGCAGCCCTGCTCCGCAGGTTTTGTTTATGAATCTGATGTAATTACTCTGCGTCGAGGATGAACTCGCCGTCCTTGACGATCAGGGTCAGGTAGTCGCGCTCCCACTCATTGTCCTCGGTGAAGACCACGTGTCCGGTAACGCCCTCATAGTCGGTCTGCTCCATGCCGGTCTTCATGCCTTCACGGTCGACCTCTCCGTTGTTTGCCTGCATCGCCTTGTCCGCTGCTGCCGCAAGGACGTAAGCCATGTCGTAGCCCATCGCCGCGAAGGCGTCCGGAGTCTCGTTGAATTTCTCGTTGTACTTCTTCACGAATTCCTGGACCTTCTCGTCCGGGTTGGTGGAGATGTAGACGCTGACGCAGCCCACACCCTCGAGAGCGTCGCCCGCGATCTCAAGCGCGTGCGTGTTGTAAAGGGAGGTCGCGCCGATGATGTAAGCGTCGACGCCCTGCTGGTCCATCTGGCTGATAAGCAGGGAGGAATCGGTGACGGTGCCGCAGATCGCGATGGCTTCCGCGCCGGCGCTCTTCACCTTGGTGACGATAGCGCTGAAATCCTGGTCTGCCGCGTTGTACTCGATCTCATCGACGATGTTGCCGCCGTTTTCCTTCGCGTAGGTCACCAGGTTTCCGCCCAGGTTCTTGCCGTAGTCGTTGTTGGAATACAGCACCAGGATATTCTTGTAGCCCTTGTTCAGGATGGCCTTTGCCATCTGCGGTCCGACCTGCGCGTCCTGCACTGCCATGCGGAAGAAATAATCGCTGGCCTTCGCGAGAGACGGGGAGCTGGAAGAGACGACGCAGTCCACCAGTCCGGCATCGTCGATGATCGGGACCAGAGCCAGGGTGCATGAGGTCAGGGAAGAACCGACCATTGCGACGATGGACTCATCGTCCGCCATCTTCTGCGCGCCGCGGGCCGTATTCTGCGGATCGCCCTGGTCGTCATATTCTACCAGGACCAGCTTCGCGCCGTTCACGCCGCCTGCCGCGTTGATCTCTTCAAACGCCATAGTCATGGCACGCTGCTGGTCGACACCGTACAGAGCATTGTCGCCGCTCAGCGGGTTGACGAGACCGATATGGATCTCGCTGTCCGCAGCCTGGACGCTGCCTGCCGCAGCCTGAGTCTCTTCGGCCTTGGTCTCCTCGGCTTTGGTCTCCTCGGCCTTGGTCTCCTCAGCCTTGGTCTCCGCAGCCGCAGTCTCCTTCGGTGCTTCCGTCGCCGCCGGAGCAGCGGTGGTCGCCGGTGCGGAAGATCCGCCGCAGGCGGAAAGGCTTGCGATCATGCAGCCTGCCATCAGCATTGCCATACACTTCTTCATCATTCTTGTTTCCTCCGTTTGTTTCATGATTCTATAAAATTGTATAACTCATCCGGACTTACGCCCAAATTACATCCTACCTCAAAAAGCTCTTTATGTTAACCCTAAAGTTCTTTATAGCCGGCAAATGCGCCGAGTTTGACCGGCCGGAGCGGCTGACGGTGCCGCGGCCCGCGGATCTCCTCCGCCGGTTTTCCGAGTCTTGCGGAGAGTTCCCGCACCAGAAGGGCCGTGCAGGTCTTGCCCTGGCAGGGTCCCATGGAGAACCGTGCCTCCAGCTTCAGGTCGTTCAGGGTCAGGTGATTCTCGTCCAGGAGCCGCTTCAGCGTCTCCATGTCAATGTCCTCACAGCGGCAGACGATGCTCTCGTCCAGCACCACGTTCTCCGGTTCTCCGACGAACACCCCGTTCTCCGCCGTGAGCGGAAGAGCCATGCCGCGGACGATGTGGGCATAGGCGTCATCCACCGCGATGCCGATGACGGACGTCCGGTCCTTATAGGTGACAACGCTGACCACCGTGCCCTTCGTGACGGTCTGCCCGTCCCGGTCGACGGCATCGACCACGTCTCCCTTCTGCGGCAGCGGCAGGAATTCCCAGGCAAACTTCACGACGGTCTGCGACTCCGACCAGGTCTCGTCGATCACGAAGGCAGCCAGGCCGGAGCAGTGCGCCACGCAGGCGCCGCAGCCCACGCACTTGTCATAGAAGGTCTCCGGGAGCTCGTTGATGTCCGTCAGTTCCTTCACCGCCCCGAACTTACATGCCGTGTAGCAGGGATTGCATGGGATCTGCTGGAAACACTCAAAGATGGCATAGGGGCCTTTCTTCCTGCGCTCTTCCGAAGGAAGCAGGCGCAGGACCCGCTCCGGGACCTTAAGAATCAGCGGCTCATTTTTCATAGTCCACACCGCCTTTCTCTCTGAGTTTCCGGTCGCCGGAAAGGATCTTCCCGCCCAGCGGGCCGGAGCGGAGCTGCAGAAGCTGCTCCTTGTAATCCTTCATCCGGCTCTCAAGATCCGGCACTTCCGTGAGGTCCGCGGATGCCGCCAGCGCTGCGATCCTTCCGGTCAGCTGGGCGCTGGTCGCCTCCTCGATGCCGCTGGCATCGCCCGCGGCGTAAAGTCCTTTCACTGAGGTCCGCCGGTCTTCGTCGAGCTTCGGCACATAGCCGCCGAGCTCGGGGATGAACTTCATCTCGCAGCCCGCCTGAAAAAAGAACTCCGACAGCGGGGAAAGCCCCACCGCCATGCAGACCACATCGCACTTCAGGCCCTTTTCGGTGCCGGGGACGGGCCGGAAACTGCTGTCCAGTGCTGTAAGCACCACGCCCTCCAGCCTGTCTCCGCCGTAGGCATACTTGATGGTATGGCTGGTCAGGATCGGCACGTTCGCCCGGCGGAGCTTGTTCGCGTGGACCTCATAACCGCCGAATCTCGGTGCCGCCTCGACCACGGCCGCCACCCGGACGCCCGCCTGCAGAAGCTGATAGCTCACGATGAGGCCTATATTGCCGGCCCCGACCATGACCACGGTCTTTCCCGGGACCACGCCCTCCATGTTCATCAGTGTCTGCACCGCGCCGGCGCCGTAGATGCCCGGCAGGTCGTTGCCCGGGAACACCAGGTTTTTCTCGAAGGCGCCGGTGGCCACGATATTGGCCCCCGCCTTCACGGAGACGATCTGTCCGTCCCGCTCCGCCATCACGGTGCCGTCCCGGAAATATCCGAGAGCCGTGGTGTCGTGCCAGACCCGGATCTGCGGATTTTTTTCGATCTCCGCCATCAGCTCCTCCGCGATCACAAATCCGCGGGTCCCGGCCTTCGCCTTCTCGGAGCCGAAAAACTTGTGGGTCTGCTTTGAGAGCTGTCCGCCCATCCGGGCATTCCGCTCGAGGATGATCACCTTCAGCCCGTGGGCCGCAGCCTCCAGCGCGGCATTCATGCCGGCAGGGCCGCCGCCGATCACCAGGACGTCGGTGACCGCTTCTTCCTGCTTCCGGAGTTCTCCCGCCCGGGGGAAACGCTCCGGGTCCATGACCGCCTTCCGGTTCTGCTCTTCCACCGTCATTCCTTCCCGGAGTGGCTCGACGCAGATCCGGACATTGTCCCGGCCGTCCACCCGCATCAGGCAGGAGGAACAGTTTCCGATGGCACAGAAAAGGCCGCGGGGACGGTGCTTCACTTCACTCTCATGGAGTTTCCGCACGCCTGCCGCGTGGAGCGCAGCCGCTACGGATTCTCCCTCATATCCTTTGATCTCCTGTCCGTTGAACCGGAAGGTGACTTTTCTTCCCTTCCGGAAGGTCAGGACCGGATGTTCTTCAATTCTGCTCATGTCCTGCCCCCTTCCGCAGCTTCCTTTTCCGCGAACCGGGAGAAGGCGAACGGAGTCATGTCGAACTCCGTCTCCCTGCCGGTGACCATGTCCGCCACCGTCTTTCCGGTGACCGGCGCCAGGGCGATGCCGTCGCCTTCGTGGCCCGTCGCGATGTACAGCCCGCCGATGCCCGGGACACTGCTCACGATCGGGGAACCGTCCTCGCAGAAAGGCCTGAGTCCGGTGAAGACCCGGATCACGTTCAGAGCCTTTACCGCCGGGACAAAACGGGCACTGTACTCGCTGATGGCCCGCAGGATCTCAAGACGGGTGTTCAGGTCGTAGCCTGCGAATTCGCGGTTCGACCCGATCAGGAAATTTCCGTTCAGGGTCTGCTCCATACTCAGGCTGACACCCAGATGGAAGGTGGGATCTGACGCCTTTTCCGCCAGCGACGGATCGTGCTTGATGGCGATATATCGGGCGCAGAGAAGAATCTTGTGCAGGGAATGCTCCACTGCCTCTGTGACCATCAGATGGCCCCGCCGGGGCTTCACCGGGATCCGGATCCCGGCCATCTCACCGAGATAAGGGGACCAGACGCCGGCTGCGATGATGACCCGCTTCGCCTCGATGGTGCCCCGGCTCGTTTCGACGCCGCAGACCTCGCCGCCGCGGATAACGATATCCGTTACTGCAGTGTCTGTCAGGATTTCCCCTCCCAGATCACGGAAGCGTTTCGCATAAGCCCGGGTCGTGTGGATGGGACTCGTGTAGCCGTCCAGCGCACAGTGCGCGGCACCCGCGACCTCCGTGGAGATGAGCGGTTCCATACGGCGGATCTCCGCGTTGTTCAGGAACTCCACCGGGACGCCCTCCCGGATCTGCTCCCGGATCACCGGTTCCACGATTTCCCGCATTTCTTCGTTTTCGATCAGGACCAGGCCGCCGTTTCTTCGGTACTGGGTCTCATAGCCCAGTTCCTCCTCCAGTCCCTGGTACATTTCGGCGCTCCGCATGGCCATCCGCAGCGGGAGGCCGGGGTGCTTGGACTGGAGCATGACGAAGCCGTCGCAGGCACCGGAGGTGCCTTCTCCGATTCCGCGCCGCTCGATCAGTGTGACTTTTACCCCGGCGCGGGTAAGGTAATACGCGGAGGAACATCCGATAATTCCGCCGCCGATCACGACAGTATCTGTTTTCATTTGCCGCAGTGCCTCTTCTTCATATATATTTACTATCTAAGATACCACGAATCCCATAGGAATCAAGGTGAAATTGTACAATAATTCCACAATAGATGTTTTCTACTGGACATGCCGTCCATTCTTTGCTATGGTAAAAACAAATTACCAAAATCAGGAATTGTTTTCATTTTTTAATATAGCCTGAAGAAGGAAATCTTTACATAGGAGTGTGCAGCATGGCCCTTACAGTCAGTGATATTCTGGCCCGGAATCTTCTTCCCGGAATGCGGCTGGTTTCCGGCGGGCTTGGTATAGAGAACGTCGTCACCTGGGTCAATATCATGGAGATCCTGGATACCCCGGAAAGCATCCAGCCCGGCGAGCTTCTGATCACCACCGGGTACGGTCTCGCGGACCGGAACCGGTATTCGGGTCTGATCGCACGCCTGAAGGAGCGCGGTGTCTCTGCGGTCGCGATCCAGACCGGCTATTACATCGACCGGATTCCGGCTTTTATCCTGGAGGAGTCCGCTCATTTCGGACTTCCTGTCCTGGACCTCCCGCGGAACTATTCCTTCTCGGATATTCTCCACATTCTTATCGATGAGATCAGCGGCGACGCGTCCCTTCTGAAAGCTTCGGGCATCGACGCTGACTGGTTCCAGGCCGCGCTCCTGACCGAAATGAAGGCGGGCGGCAGCAATTTCTTTGAGCCCGGCAGGAAAAACTACCTGATCTGCATCGGGCCCGCCGGGAATTTCCCTTCGGATTCGGAAGCGGGCAATGCTGCCCTCCGGACGATCCGCGGCTGGCTGGGAACTCTCCCCTGCAAAATAGTGTCTGTGTCCCGCGGCAGCAGCAGCTGTTTCCTGATGTCCTACGATAAGGGTTCTTCCTTTCATGCGGTGAGTTATGATCTTCTGATCCGGCTTACGCTGAGTTCGGAAAACGAAGGACTGAATTTCTTCGCCGGCATTGACCGTGTACCGTCGGAAGAAGCGCTGGCGCTCTCCTTCCGGCACGCTCTTCAGGGGATCGTCCTTCTGCGAAGCATCGAGGCGGTGCGCGGGGTCTGCCCCTACAACAATTACGATTTCATCAGTTCCTTCGGGGCGATGTACCGCAGCAGCCGCGGTTCCGCCATGACGGTCCCGGCACTCAAAACGCTGATCGCGAAGGACCGGAGCCGCGGCACGGCCTACACGCGGACGCTCCGGGTCTACCTGTCGGAGAACTGCAGCATCACCAAGGCCGCGGAGCACCTGAATGTCCACCGCCACACCCTCAACAACCGGCTGGACGTCATCCGCCAGATGACGGGGATCGATTTCCGCAATCCCTTCACCCGCGCCTCATTATACCTCTCCCTGATGATCCACGACTACTACGGCGTCTGAAGGACGCACTACGGCCTTTCACAGTAAAACGCTGCCCGGCGGCATAACCGCCTGACAGCGTTTTTTTACTATGTCGCCTGGCCGGCGAACTGCGTCATGTAAAGGCCGTAGTACGTCCCCTGCTTCGCCAGCAGCTCCTCGTGGTTTCCGGTCTCGATGATATGCCCGTGATCCATGACCACGATCGTATCCGCGTCGCGGATCGTGGAAAGCCGGTGCGCGATGATCAGGCTGGTGCGGTCCTTCATGAGCTGCACCATCGCGTTCTGGATCTGCTGTTCCGTGCGGGTGTCGACGCTGGAGGTCGCTTCGTCCAGGATCAGGATCTCCGGGTAGGAAAGGAAGGCCCGGCCGATGGTGAGCAGCTGCCGCTGGCCCTGGGAAAGACCGGATCCTGCGCCCGTCAGCACCGTGTCGTAACCGTCCGGCAGCGCCGCCACCACCTTGTCGCAGTTCGAGAGCCGCGCCGCCTCGATCATCCGCTCGTCCGAAATCGCGGGATCCGCGTACTTCAGGTTTGCCCGGACCGTGTCCGTGAACAGGACCGAATCCTGCAGGACGATCCCGATGCTGTCCCGGAGCTGGTCGCAGGAAATATCGTGAATGTTCACCCCGTCCACCGTGATCTCCCCGGCATCGATGTTGTAGAAGCGCATGAGGAGGTTTACGATGGTGGTCTTTCCGGAGCCGGTGGAACCGACCAGGGCGATCTTCTTCCCGGCTTCCACCTTCAGGTTGAAATCATAGATGATCTGCTTTCCGGGCACATAGCTGAAGTCCACATGGCGGAACTCGATCACTCCGTGGCTCGCCGGCATCGGCTGCGTCCCGCTCCGGTCCTCGCTCTCCTCATCCAGGATCGAGAAGATCCGCTCCGCGCCTGCGATCGCCGTCTGGATCTGGCCGAACAGCTGTGCAAGCTCGTTGATGGGACGGGAGAACTGCTTGGAATAGATGATGAAGGCGGAGATCACGCCTACGGAGATCATTCCCCGAAGGGCAAACCATGCGCCGAAGGCTGCCACGATGACAAAGGAGCAGTTGTTCAGCATGTTCATGACCGGCCCCATGGCGTTGCCGATAATGTCCGCGATGATCCCCGTGCGGGTCAGTTCATCTCCCGCCCGGTCAAATTCCGCGATGGTCTCCTCCTGCAGATTGTAGGCCGTCACGGTCCGGCAGGCCGTCACCTTCTCCTGGACGATGCCGTTGAGGGCGCCGAGGAGTGTCTGCCGCTTCAGGTAATACTTCCGCATCAGGGCGGACATGATCCGGGTCGCCGCCACGGAAAGGATCACCGTGGTGCAGGTCAGAAGCGTCAGCGGCACGCTGAACAGAAGCATGACGATCACGGTGCCGATCAGCGTCAGGACGCCGGAGAACATGGAGGACAGCGACTGGCTGATGACGTTGGAGACATTTTCCGCGTCATTCGTCATGCGGCTCATGATATCGCCGTGGGAGTGGGCGTCCAGATAAGAGACCGGCAGACGGATGACCTTTGCGAACAGTTCCTCCCGCACCCGCCGCACCACGTGCCGGGAAAGCTGCGCCGAGAAGTAGCCCTGCAGAAGGGTCGCCGCGGCATGGATCATATAGAGGAAGATCATGGCGGCAAGCACCGGCGGGATCCGGTCAAAGTCCCGGCTGACGAGGCCGTCGATGGCCCGGGACTGGAGACCCGGGGCGGTCACACTCACCAGGACCGCGGCGATCACGGTGACTGCGAGAAGGATCACATAGACCCGTTCCGATGCAAAATAACCCGCCAGGCGGGCCGCGGTCTTCTTCCCGTCCTTCGGCTTTTCGACAGGCGCGCCCATGCTGCCGCGCCCTGCCGGCCGGAAGCCCCGCTGTACAGTCTGGGAAGTCACGTGGGACGCGGAATTCGCGTTCGTACTCATGCGCGGCCTCCTTCCTGCGTTCTCTCCGCCCTGCCGCCTGCATTGCCCGTGGCAGTGTTTTCTCCCTCGTTCTGCCTCAGCTGGGATTCGCAGATGTCACGGTAGACCGGACTGGTCCGCATCAGCTCTTCGTGGGTGCCGCAGGCCGAGATGGTTCCGCTGTCCAGGACCACGATCCGGTCCGCGTTCCGGACAGAAGCGATCCGCTGGGCAATGATGATCTTCGTCACGTCCGCGTAGTCCTTCCGGAGCGCCTCGTAAAGCTGCGCTTCGGTCTTCAGATCCAGAGCGCTGGTGGAGTCGTCAAAGATCAGGATCTCCGCCTTTTTCAGGAGGGCGCGGCTGATGGCGATCCTCTGCCGCTGGCCGCCGGACAGGCTCATGCCGCCCTCAGCCACCTCCGTGTCATAGCCGTCCTTCTGCTGCAGAATGAAATCATCCGCCTGGGCAGCCCTTGCCGCCGCCCGCAGCTCTTCCTCCGAAGCATCCCGCTTCCCGAGCAGGATGTTGTCGCGGATCGTCGTGCTGAACAGTTCACTCTTCTGGAGGCAGACACTGACCCGGTCCCGGAGTTCCTTAAGCGGGTACTTCCGGACGTCTATTCCGTCTACCTCTACGATTCCCCCGGCGGGGTCGTAGAAACGGGGGATCAGACTGACCAGCGTTGTCTTGCCGCTTCCGGTGGCACCGATGACTGCCAGAGTCTCACCGCCCCGGATCTCAAGGTCAATGTCATGGAGGACGCAGGCCGGATTCTCCGGATAGGCAAAGCTGACATTCCGGAATGCCACCGTCCCGCGTTTCCGGGCGCCGCCCTCGGGCAGCGTCCCGTCCTTCAGGTCAGGGGATGCGTCAAGGACTTCCTTCAGACGGTTTGCGGACACCAGGCCGCGGGACAGCGTCTGAAAGATCATGGCCAGCATCATCATTCCGTTCAGGATCTGGGAAATATAGGTAATTGCCGCCATGACGGCGCCGGGAGCGGTCTCTCCGGCCTGCACCCGGACGGCACCGACGTAGATGATCCCGACCACCGCGAGATTCAGGACGATATTCATCACCGGACGCAGAAAAGAGAGCATCATCTGCACATTAAACTGGATGTCGGTAAGCTCCCGGTCTGCTTCCCGGAAGCGCGCTTCCTCCGCATCCTCCTGCACAAAGGCCTTGACCACCCGGACACCGGCCACGTTTTCCTGCATGATGCTGTTCAGCCGGTCCAGGCTCGCCTGCAGAAGGCTGAACAGAGGATTCGTCTTCCACACGACGAGGATGATGTCGATGAGGATCAGCGGAAGGGCGCAGGCCGCGATCACGCCGAAGGACAGGTCCAGGGAAAGAAGGGCTGCCGTGCCGCCGAAGAAGAACATGCAGCAGCGCACCAGACCGCGGATCATCTGCATGACCAGCTGCTGGACCTGGGTCACGTCGTTCGTGATCCGGGTGATCAGGGAGCCGGTGGAGAAATCATCCATCTGGCCGAAGGAAAAATGCATGATGTTCCGGAAACAGTCTTTCCGGACATCGTTCCCCAGATTCTGTCCGGTCACATTGGTGAAGACTGCGGACAGGAGGCCGAAAAGACCGCCCAGCGCCACGATAAAGATCATCCGGACACCGGTGGAGACCACAAGCCCGGGATCCGGGACGCCGCCACGGTCCAGGCCCAGGATTCCCCGGTCCACGATGATCTCCATCAGCCGCGGCTGCAGGAGATCCACAAAGACCTCTCCTACCATGAACGCCGAGGCGAGGAGGGCCAGGAACCAGTACTTTTTCATGTAACTCAGGATTCTTCCCATGCTGCTGTTCTCCCCTTGACCTCAGGAAGGATCTTCTTCCACAAAGAAACGCACCCCTTTCAGGATGCGTCTCTCGAAATGTAGATCCTGTATTCAGGATATTTCTCCGTCAGCCGCTCCTCGATGTCATCGTACGTCTTCTGCCGTCCGAGAGCAGCGTAATCGATCACGACGTCCGCATTGATCTCTTTCCGTTCCATGTCTACCATCAGTCCGTGGACCTGAAGTACGTCATCATAAGATCTCAGGAAACTGCGGATCTCATCCTCCAGGCGCGTGCAGGCCTCGGTTCCGCCGTAGGAGGTGAATATCCCGATGCTCCGGATCGGAAACCCGTAGGTCTCCAGGACCAGATGCTGGATCTCCCGGCTGATCTCGTCGACTCTGCGGGCAGTAATGTTGCCGGGCACAGAGATGTGGATCGCGCCGAATTCCCGCATCTTCCCGTAATTGTGCATATATACGTCGTGTACGCCAAGGACGCCGTCTACGGTCATGATGGTCCGCTTCAGATCATGCAGGAACTGCCGGTCCGGACGCTGCCCCACCAGCGCTTCCGCCGTATCCTTCAGAGTGACGGCCCCGGCACGGATGACAAAGAACGAAATGATGATGGAGATCCAGATCTCCAGGTTGATCTGGAACCTCACAAATACGATGGCGGAGATGATCGTGCCGAAGGAAAGAAGAACATCCAGCACCGCATCGACACCGAAGCTCTCCAGTGCGGCGGACTGGGTCTGTTTTCCCTGGATCAGCATATATGGACAGAGGATCGTCTTGACAAGCATCGCCACCAGGATCACGACAAATGCTTCCAGATTATACTCCGGGGTCTGTGGATGAAGGAAGCGGTAAACAACGTTTCCCAACATCAGCAGGCCGAGATACAGGCCGAGGATCGAGATTCCCAGTACAGACAGATACTCGATCCTTCCGTAACCAAAGGGATGCGTCCGGTCCGGGGACTTCCTGGCCAGAGCGGTCGTAATGATCGTGATCAGCGCATACAGACCATCCGTCAGGTTGTTGATGGCGTCCGACTGGACCGAGATGGATTCGATCTTCTGTCCGGCGATGTATTTCGCCGAAAACATCAGGAGCTCTACGACCAGGATCACAGTGCCGGCACGGATGATCTTGCGGTTGCGGACTTCTTCTGAAAATGTATTCATCTGACTTTCCGCTCCCCAGGCGATTATTCGATGTTCAGGAAATCGACAAAACCGGTGACCTCAAAGACATCGCTCACAATTTCGTTGACATTCCGGATCGTCATCTTACTTTCCTCATCTTCCAGAACGTTCTGTATCTTCAGGAGCAGACGAAGCCCTGCGGACGAGATATAGCTCAGCCGCTCAAAATCCAGGATAAGCTTCCTGATTCCGGACAGCTTCGGCATAAGCGTTTCTTCCAGCTGCGGCATCGTCAGCGCATCCAGACGCCCCCGCACCTTTACATACAGATTTCCGTCGCTCTCTTTTGTCTCAATGGTCATATCTTGCTCCGCGGCATTATTCTTTCCGGCACCTGCCGTGCCAGCCTGCCATTTTATATAATATCATATTATGAATTGATCTGTGCCAAAGATATTGTCAGACAGGTCTGTCCCGAAAGATGATATAATATTTCTACTATACCTGAGGAGGTTTCTCATGGCATCGATCGACCTGAATCTTTCCACCGGGCAGAAGCAGCTCCTGTCGCAGCAGATGCTCCAGTCCCTGCAGATCCTGCAGATGAGCGCTGCGGAACTGGAATCCTACATTGAAGATCTTGCGCTGGAAAATCCGGTCATCGAGCTTGCCGGGCAGGAGACCCACACCGACCGTACAGAGCAGATGGAACTCCAGCGGAAGCTTGACTGGCTTTCTTCCGCCGATCCCCAGAACCACGTCTATTATCAGAGTGAGCGGGACGCGGAAGACCCGGAAAACAACTGGCAGGACCGACGGAGCACCGAAGAGACTCTTGAGGATTATCTCCGGTCTCAGCTCCTGACTTCTCCCTGCGCCCCTGAAGAACAGGGTCTCATGGACTGTCTCCTGAATTCCCTGGACAGCCGCGGATGGTTTACTGATTCCCTTGCCGGTATGGCTGCGCTCTATGGTTTTCCCGAGGAGACCGCGGAACGGCTGCTCGGAAAGATCCAGTCGCTGGACCCTGCCGGCGTGGGTGCCAGATCTCTCAGCGAGTGTCTTCTTCTCCAGCTGGAGCGGAATCCCGACAGTTCAGAGACCGCAAAAGAAATCGTTCGGAATCATCTGGAGGCCGTCGGCAAAAATCATCTGCCGGAGATCGCGCGGAAACTGGGATGTCCGGTCTCCGAGATTTCCGCGGCATGTAATGAGATCCGCGCCCTGAACCCCAAGCCCGGAAATTCCTTCAGTTCCAGGGAACTGCTGGGCTACATCGTCCCTGATGCCGTCATCGTTTCCCTGGAAGACCGTTTTGAGATCCTGATCAATGATTATCAGTACGCACCCTTCACCATCAGCAAAAACTATCTGGATCTGGAACGGCAGACTGAAGACCGGGAGACCAGAAAATACCTGCGGGAAAAGATCGCAGAGGCAAACAGTGTTTCCGCCGGCATCCGGCAGCGCCGCTCCACCCTGGCCGCCGTGCTGAACGTGATCGTGGACCGGCAGTACCAGTTCTTCCGGAAGGGTCCCGGAAACAAGCAGCTGCTCCGTCTCTCGGAGATCGCGGAGCAGGTTTCCCTCTCGGAGTCCACCGTCAGCCGTGCGCTGCACAGCAAGTATCTCCAGTGCCGGTTCGGTATCTTTCCTCTGAACTACTTTCTGACCACCGCCGCCGTGGTTTCCGAAGACTCCGGGGAAGCCCTCACCGCGGAGAAGATCAAGCAGGCACTGAAGGAGATCATTGACGGCGAAGACAAAAAAAAGCCGCTGAGCGACAGTGCCATCGGCGAGGCCCTGGCGAAAAAGGGTATGGCGATCTCAAGACGCACAGTAAACAAATACCGCACCGAGCTGGGAATCCCCGACAAAACAGGAAGAAGATCCTGGGACACATGACACGTCCCGGGATCTTCTTTTCTTCGCCGGTCCTTCTCTTTTCCCGGTCTTCTTTCTGTCGTTTTTTCAGTGTTGTTTCTCCGGCTTATTTCTTCTCAGCCTTGTCCGCCATGGCCTTCGGGGCGACGATCACGCGGAGATGGGAACCCTCTCCCACCTTTCCCTTCTCATCGGTCATTTCCGCATCGAACCACATCCTGCGGCCTTCGATGGTGCGGATCACCGCACGGCAGGTGACGTGTCCTCCCACCGGCGTAGGCGCCAGGTGCCGTACACGGACCTCCGCGCCGACGGTGGACTGACCTTCCGCAAGATATGCCTTCGCGAGCTCCAGACAGGTCCGCTCCATCAGAGAGACCATACTGGGAGTCGAGAAGATCGCAGTCCCCTTGCCCCGGAGATGGGCAGCTGTCATATCCTCCGTCACGGTCCAGGTCTGGGTGAGTTCCGTGGGACGGTCGTCCCCGGGCGCGCGCTCCATGGGCTTTTCCTGGAAGAACTCGACCTCCTCCCCGACTGCGCCAAGGCAGAAGCAGACCCTTGCCGGGAGCGGCGGATCCGACTTGATCAGAACGTCCCGCGGCCCGTCCGTAACCGGATAGCCTGCCGCGCGGACCGCCTCCGCACAGGCATCCGCATCTTTCACCTTCAGTGCAAAGTGGCGGATGGTTCCCTGGGGCAGAGGGCCGTCGTTCTTCGCGAAAATTTCGATAAGGCCTTCCCCGGTATCGATCATGATCCCGGAGTCTTTTCCCTCGCCCCATCTGCGCTTTACGCGCATTCCCAGGACCTTTGTGTAAAACTCAATGGCCCTCTCAAACTCTTCCACGTCCGAGCATTTCAGCGCAACATGATGCATTCCCTGGATCAGTCCCATATTCCTGCCTCCTCCGGCTCCGGCCGGTGAATTCTTATCTGGTTTCCGGCAACGCTGTTTTCTGTATTTCATTATAAAATACTGCCCTCGGCTTTGTCACCTTTCTGTGCCGTCTTCATTATTTCTCATGATCCGGTACACAGTTTATCCATACTTTTTTCGTATACTCAGGTACAGACCATTCCGCCGGGACGCTTCCCCGGCGCTTCAGAAATCACAGATATCAGGAGGTGCTTTTCTTGATCTTGAAGATCCGACGCAAGACCGGTATTCTTTCTCTGTTCCTCTCCATCCTTCTCTGTGTTTTCCCGGTGCTCTTGATGACAGGCTGCGGCAGTCAGAACGGGGCGGGAAGCCAGAATAACCAGACCCCGGCAGATTCGTCCCCGTCAGACCGGATGGACTTTGTAGATGTCATGGGCCGTCACCACCAGATGACCATCGACCGTGCAGTGGGCGCAAACGAATATCTGCCGGGCCGTTTTCTCCACGGGGCGGACGGAACACTCACCTACGCGGACAGCGAAAACTATACGACCCGCCTCGGGATTGACGTCTCCCGCTACCAGGGGACGGTGGACTGGGAAAAGGTGAAGGCGCAGGGTTATGATTTCTGCTTTCTCCGCATCGGTTACCGCGGCTACGGCGCTTCCGGCACCCTGAACGAGGACCCGAAATTTGAAGAAAACTACGCGGCGGCCATCGACGCAGGCTTCAACGTGGGCGTTTATTTCTTCGCCCAGGCTGTGAACGAGGAGGAGGCCCGGGAGGAGGCTGACTTTGTGCTCAGGATCCTCGGAAAGAGGAAGCTTCAGCTCCCCGTCATCTACGACCCGGAAAGCATCACCGGCGACAACGCACGGACCGACGGGGTGTCTGGTGAACAGTTTACATTGAATACCCTGGCCTTCTGCAAAGAGATCCGGGAAGCCGGTTTCGAAGCCGGCGTCTACGCCAACATGCTCTGGGAGGCCTATCAGCTGGACCTTGCGAAGCTGGAGGGGATCCCGATCTGGTACGCGGACTATGAGCCCCAGCCCCAGACGCCCTACCGTTTCACCTGGTGGCAGTACACGGACGAGGGGAGTGTGGACGGAGTCAGCGGACCGGTGGATCTGAACATCTGGATGATTCCCACCGGATCCTGAGGTGTTTTGCCGGCGTATCCTGACGCTGTTTATTGAAAAAAGAGTATTTCCAAAGTAAGATGATTGGTGAAGCAAGTTCACCAGTCATCTTTTTTTATGGGAAGACTTCATGAGCACTCCGGAAAGCAGATTGCACAACAGCAGGATCATTGACGGGATAGCCTGTCTCTTTTCCATATCGTTTTTCATTGCCGCCGGCGTCGGAATGGTCTATACCGGCCTTTCCCTGCAGACGGTTCTGACCGACTGGGTCCGCATTATGACGTCGCCCGGCCCTCTGGTCACGGACTATTTCCGTCTCGGGAGTCTGCCCGCAGCCTTTCTGAACGCAGGCGCCTGCGGCATCAGCATGTGCTTTTTCATGATCCGGCTGCAGGGGAACTCCCACGCGAACACCCTGGCCGGCTTTTTCCTGGTCATCGCCCACTGCTTCTACGGACTGAATTTCCTGAACATGTGGCCCTGCTTCTTCGCTCCCATGATCTACATGTGGATGCGGAACCTGAACGTCAAGCAGAATCTTCATATCTGCATGTTCGCCACCTGTTTCAGCCCCTTCATCGGTGAATTCCTGTTCCGCTACACGCTCAAATACAGGTTTGTTCCCGGTGAAGTCCGGATCACCGGCGCCGGTCTGATCCTGGCGCTCCTGTTCACCCTGCTCATCGCTTTCGTGATCCCGGCCATTCTGCCCGGCGCCCAGGCCTGGCACAAAGGCTACAACCTCTACAACGGCGGTCTTGCCTTCGGACTCTTCGGTTTCCTGGTCTATAATTTCATGTACAAGACCCTTGACGTCCCGAAGCCCCTGGTCATCAACTATTCCAATGAGCTGTACGAGGCAGTGCACCGCTCCTACCGCGGCTTTGCCACAGTGTACTTCCTGATCATCTTCCTGATCTGCCTGATCGCCGGCTGGATCCTGAATGAGGGAACCTTCTACGGATACGCGGATCTGATCCGGACCACCGGATATCAGTGCAACTACGCCCGGACTTTCGGAATGGATCTGGTCCTTATCAACATCGGCTTCTATGGCCTTTTCTTCTTTCTTTACGTCTTCCTGATCATCACCTTTACGCCGGGGGCCGGCTTCACAGGTCCCACCATCGGCGTGGTCATCGCTTCACTGACCTTCACTGCCCTGGGGCAGCATCCCAGGAACATCTGGCCGATCCTCTGCGGCTACCTGCTGCTCTACACCGTGGCGAGGGTGATCTCCAACCTGACCGGAAACGGCCTCGCCTGGTCCGTCTCGACCCAGGGCTACATCAACGGCGCAGCCTTCGCCACCGGACTCTGCCCTATCTGCGGGCGTTACGGAAAGCGGGCCGGTATCGCGGCCGGCTTCCTCTGCGCGGCCATGTGCACCGCCACCGGCGCCCTCCACGGCGGCCTGGTCCTCTACAACGGCGGCTTTACCGACGGCATCACGGCGATGCTGCTGCTCCCCATCCTGGAACATTATCTTCCGGCACCGCGGGAGGATGCGGAGCCCACTTCCGTGGCTATGCGCGAGCAGATGACCCTGACCGGTCCCGGCCGGCCCCGCCTGAAGCGCCCCTTCCGGCTGCGCAGGAAAGGGGACGCGGACAGTAAAGAAGCCGCAAAAAAACCATGACGGAGGTCTTTCATGATTCTGTTGACCGCTGAAAACGGATTTCTCTCTTCTCTGACCGAGGGCAATATCGTGGTCATTGTGATCGTGGTCATTGCGGCCATCGCAGGTTTTCTGCTTCTCGGCCGCCTGCTCCACGTGCTGGTGCACCTGTCCTATATCATGAGCCAGGCGTCCTCGCTTTTCAGCGCGGCTAAGACCGCCTCCGAGAACGAGCACGGGAACCAGCAGTACGGCGGGCCGCCCCAGAAAAGCCTGAACGACGTGACCCGCCTGCTCCTCCCGCTGATCCAGAAGGATTTCCCTGACTTCTCCTGGAAGGATTTCCAGAAGCAGACCGAAAACTGCATTGCCTCCGTGCTCCGCGCCTATGACCGTCAGGACGTCTCCGTCCTGGTCAATGCCTCCGAGCGGCTCAGGGACGCAGTGCTTCTGGACATCCGGGACGATAAGGACGCGGGGCTCCGCCGGCACTATTCTGACGTGGACATTCACAAGACTGCCATCGCGGATTACCGGAACCGGGAAGGCCGCTGCGAGATCCGCATCGACAGCGCTCTGGGGTTCCGGACGTACAAGTCCGCGGAAAGCGGAAACCCGAAGATCAGACAGAGCGAGCGGGAACCCTACAAAGTCGAGACCATCTGCACCGCCACCCTGGTCCATATCCAGGACCTGAAAAAAGCAGGCAGTGAGCAGAAGATCATCGCCCCCACCTGCCCGCACTGCGGCGCAGTGCTCCACAGCACCGGCGAGAAGAAATGCCCCTACTGCGGCGGCGCTTTCACGGAATTCAACCTCAGGGTATGGTCCGTCGAAGCCGTAAAATTCGCGGAACGCTGAAAAGACACGGCAGTCAGGTTCAGAGAACGCTGACTGCCGCCCAGGCTGATTTTGTTATGCCCCTGCTGAAAAAAAGCGGGAGTTTTCTTCGCTGTAAAGAGCATCAGAACTTGTAACCGCATTCCGTGCAGAACTTACCTCCGGTGCGGGGTGCCCCGCACATCGGGCATGAGGAGCCGTCTGCCGGCTCCGCCTGCTGAGGAGCAGGCTCATAAATGATATTTATGTTGCCCATCCAGGCTCCGCCTGCAGGGATATGGACCTCTCTTTTCTCTTTAAGACTGCACTTCGACGCGATGGTTTTAAGAAGCGCAAGGGTCTTCTCCGGTTCCGTAAAGATCCTTTCCTCCTCTTTCCCAAAACGCACAAAAGCTTCCCATTTCCCGTCTTCCACGTAAGCTCCGACCGGATCACCGCAGAGTTCCCTTACCTGTGCCTTGACCTCAGGGATCAGTTCCGCCGGAACATCATACGTTTCCAGGGTGTTCTCTTTCCGGAGTTCCAGATCCGCACCGCCTTTTCGGACCCGGAAAGAACTGGTCTTCCTGTCAAGCTGGGAAAAAGGAATGAGACCCGGCGGAAGATTGAGCGGCTTATGGTAGATCTGGTGGCAGACCGTGTCGAGTTCAAAATCCCCTTCCGGCAGGAACGCATTGGGATAACAGTAATTCATCAGGGCTTTCTCATCCATCGGTTCCCCTGATTCCGCCTGCAAAGCCTCCAGCATTCCCAGTAAAACCTGGTCATCCATGTCATACCAGCAGGTTTTTATCCCTTCGGTCTTCTCGATCACCGCGGCTGTTTCCCTGCCGTTCAGCGAAGGCACCATGGGAAACAAACCGGAATGCTCCCCGGTGCATCTGCCCAGGACCTCGCCGGCAAATCGCTCCGCCCTCTCCTTTGAGACCGCATAGTTCCTGCCGTCACGTGTAAGAAGATATATATCATCCCTGACATTCGCAAGTCTGAAGTCAGTGTTGGCGGGCGGTCCTCCCATCAATGAATTCTCGAAATGATGACGCTTAAGATCCCTGTACGCGATGTAGACCGGCATAAACAGTTCCTCCTGAATGTTTTCCTGAACTGCTGAAGGCGGGGATTCTGTGCATGCAGGATGACTCGTCTGTCCTGCTTACCGGAATCTTACCTGGGCTTTCCGCAGTTCGTGCAGAACCTGCCTGTATTTTCCGTCCCGCAGGAGCAGATCCAGCCTGCCGGTCTGGCATTTCCGCATTCCGGGCAGAATTTCCCGGAAGCTTCCGTTCCGCAGGAACAGATCCACTTGTCTTTTGAAATGATGACGGCAGTGCGCCGGGGCTCAGGCTGATTCACAGGCTGGCCCGGCGAAGAGGTTCCCTGCCTCTGCTGCTCCGGTGGCCCCATCATCATGAAACCGCCCATGCCTGCGAAACCGAAGCGCTCATCCTGGGTCTTCTCTTCATTCCGGATGCATTCGCCGGTCTCCTCACACTTTTTGAACAGCTCTCCAATCTGATCTTCCAGACTCCTGTAAGTCATTCCTGCCGGTCCGCAATAGATGGTACAGCTCTCCCACGGGCTGCCTCCGATGCCGCTGTCGTCAAAGTGCATAGCGATCGTTGCGCTGGTGAAACAATCGTATACCATCGGAGTCTGGATATCCATTTTCGAAAGTTTCGCGAGCCGCTTTTCCTTCACAAAATCCCGGACCATCTGAGCAGCTTCAGGCGTGAGCCTGTACTCCAGGCAGGAATTCCTCCCGCCGCCGCCGGACCGGTCACTGTAAATGACAGTCCCGTCAGAGTTCCACTCAATTTTTCTGGACCGGCTTCCGCCGCCCCCTGCCATCATGCTGTGGGTGCTGAGGTTATAACTGAATTCCACCAGCGGCCCGTGCGGCTCGTCTTCCACGCCTTCCGGGACCTTTGCCTGGGGGATGAGGTCCTCCGGATTTGCAGTGCCGGTTTCTTTTTTCAAATCCGCCATATTCAAATTCTCCTTTTCTCTGGTGCCGGAAGTCAATTTTACATCTTTTCAGGCAGATCTCCTTTTACGGCGATTCTTTTCTGAAGTTCCTGTAGTATTCCCTGATCCGGTCCATCAACTCTGCCGTCAGCGGCGGGAAATACCGGTTTGCCTGATACATCATGATCAGCGGGAGGACCAGTTCCGGCGCATGGAGGTCGATGCAGACCACGTCCAGCAGCGACTCGTTCCGCAGCCCTTCCTCCAGCATGAAGCAGAATCCGGCGCCGGCAGCGGTGAGATGCACCGCGGTATTGTTGTTCGACGTGACGATCTTATGCGAGTAGGTCAGACGGTTCTTCATCAGGAAATTGTCGATGTAGGTTCCCAGAATGATCTCCGGGCCCCTGGAAATAAACCTTTCGTCCTGCAGAAGCCTCAGATCCGGAGAGCCTCCGTCCTCGCTCTGCTTCAGGAACTGATCCGCAAGTCTGTGATCCTTCGGAAGAACAAGAAGGATCTTCTCCTGCATCAGGGTCTCGGTGACGATTCCCTGGGGAAGTCCGTACGGGCTCATGCTGCGGATCCCGAAACTGACATTGCCGTTCAGGATCGCCGGGAACAGATCCTCCGGCTGGGGTGCTTCCTCCAGACGGACGTCCGCATCCGGATGTGCTTCGAGAAAGTCCGGAAGGATCTTCGGCATGAGCCGCGCGCCCCGCCAGGTCCCGATGCCCACGGTCACCGTCTCCCCGCCGGAGCTGGAATTCATGTCCGCAACCATCTTCTGGTAAAGATAAGCATGTGTCTCCAGATATTCCCGGTAGACCTTTCCCGCCGGTGTCAGCCTCAGCGGGATGGTGCTGCGGTCCACCAGCGGCATTCCGACCTCCCTTTCCAGACGCTGCAGATGCTGACTCAGACTGGACTGGGTCAGGAACAGTTTCTCCGCCGCATGGGAGATATTGCCCTCGCGGGCGATGGTCAGAAAATATTCCGGATTCCGGTTCACGTACATGGTTTATCCCCCCTATTCCAGAAAATTGATCATGGCGTATCCGGTCTGTCCCTGATAGGTGACCCGGTAGAATTCATCGTTCGCGTACCCCTCAAAGGTCACTTCCGCGTCCAGCGGGATCCTGGCCAGTTCCTCTGCTCTTGAATTCGGCCTCGCCCTGAGATAGGTGTACTCGCTGCACTTGACCACCGTGAGGTGCTCCCCTGCTTCCAGTATCCTCGGCGGGATGCGGAACAGACGTCCTTCCGCCGCTGCCACCGCAGTCTCAAGAATAACGTACCTGTTCTCCTCCCAAAGCTTCCGGAACTCCTCTGCGTCGACTTGATTATCCTCGCCGCCGATCTCGATGGTGAAGCCGGGAATTCCTTCCTTTTCCAGCGCCCAGTCCTTCAGGCCGGCCGGGTCAACACTCTGGAAATTCACGTCGGTCCGGTATCCGGTGATCTGTGACAGTTCCTCTGCATAGGCTTCCGTCATTCTCCGGAGTTCCCCGTTCTGCCGGAAATACCAGTAGATCACTTCGCCGGGCGCATGGTAGCAGAGTATGGCGGAAAACTTCTTTTCCCGTACAAGCTTCGCCACCGCCGCGGATTCCGCCTCACACTCCACGGAAGTTCCCTTGTATTTCTTGTAGGAGGGATGATGCACCCCGTCGTCGTACTTTTTCCAGAGCGCATCGAAATTCCGGTTCAGGTCCACACCGTTCGCATTGGACCACCACTGGGAAAAGTACAGTTCGTCCGCCGGCTGTCCGTCCTGTGCGGCAATGGACCGGGCCCGCACCTTCATCGCCGGAGTCCGGAGTCCGTCCAGACCGGACTGGCTGATCTCAACACCGTCCGGATTCAGCATGGGAAGAAAGTGGATCTCCGTATCCTCCAGCACTTCCCTGATCTCGTTCCCTTTGTACTGTGTCCCGTCCTCCTCCTTTTCAAGGATGTCCAGGAGCTGGCACATGACAAGCCTGGAAGTGACATACTCCCGGGCATGGATCGCCCCGTTGACCATGATGCGGTGGTTTGCGGCACTGTTTCCGATGACAATGTCAAACACTTCTCTTCCGTCTGCCGTCAGGGCCAGGGAATCGACCCGGAACTGACCGGCAAACTGAAACCGCATCAGGTCAATGTCATGCATCATTTCATCATAAGTATAAAGCTCGCTGCTGCGGCAGAGCCAGCTTTCTTCCCGATGCTCCGGCTCATCGGTTTCCACCTGCCTCCACCGGCCGGATACAAGGAACACCGCCGCAGACACCAGACAGAACAAAAGGATCAAAGTGTTCAGCTTCTGATCATCTTTCATATATTTTTTCTCAGCGGAATCTCTCAGATTCTAAAAAAGAGCAGTTATACGGTCTCCCATATCACTGCTCACTTTTCGTTTCATCGGGGCGACAGGATTCGAACCTGCGGCATCCTGCTCCCAAAGCAGGCGCGCTACCGGGCTGCGCTACGCCCCGTCGGCGCGGGATAAGTTCCGCGCTGTCCTGTGTTTTCAGAACACAAGAAGTATACCGTAAAACGCATTCATTTTCAATGACGTTTCCGCCGGCTGCAGGACTCACCGGAGGGCGCACAGGACCATTCAGTCCTCCAGCTCGTGCAGGGTATATTCTGCCCTGCCCTTGTTATCGACGTCCATGATCATATAGGTCGGTCTGCGGCCTTCCTGCCGCGGATAGGACAGGCTGCCCGGGTTCAGCAGCGTCACGCCGTCGATGGTCTCCTGGAACGGGCGGTGTGTGTGTCCGAACATGGCGACGTCAAAGCCCCGGGCTTTCGCTTCCTTCCGGAGAAGCTCGGTGTCCAGAGACACGTTGTAATAGTGCCCGTGGGTCAGGAGACAGAGACTGCGGCCGATGCGGACCTCCTTCTCGCTTTCCAGCTCGGTAAAGAAATCATTGTTCCCCTTTAATACGATGAGCCGCGTCTGCACCGGAAGCCACTTCCGGTAAATGACCTCGCTCCCTTCTGCGTCGCCAAGGTGGATCATCATGTCGAACGGCGGTTCCCGGTCAAGCACTTTCTTCAGGTTCTCATTCTTTCTGTGGGTGTCACTTACGATCAGTATCTTCATTTTTACTTCAGTTCGTCCTTCAGCTTCTCCAGCATCAGCCGCAGGGCCTTGCCCCGATGGCTGATAGCGTTCTTTTCCTCGTCTGTCAGTTCCGATGATGTCTTTCCGTACTGGGGAAGGTAAAGGATCGGGTCGTAGCCGAAGCCGTTGTCCCCGGCCGGGGCATAGGCGATCCTTCCTTCGTAGTCCGCGGTGGTGGTGAAACGTCTCCCGTCGGGGAGGATGCAGGCGATCGCGGCGGTAAACCGGGCGCTGCGGGCATCGCCCTCCACGCCCTCCAGACGGCGTATGATCTCCGCGTTCTTTACGCTGTAGGGCGTATCGCGGCCGAGCCATCGGGCGGACCAGATCCCCGGCTCCCCGTTCAGATAGTCCACCACCAGGCCGGAATCGTCCGCCATGACGATGGCATCCGGACAGAGTGCGTGTACCGCCTCCGCCTTGATCATGGCATTCTCCGCAAAGGTGGTCCCGTTTTCCTCGGGATCCGCCTCACATCCGGCTTCCTTCATGGAAAGGATCTCCGCGTCGAGATCCGCAAAAATCTCCCGGACCTCCCTCATTTTATCCTTATTGCCGGTGGCAATCACGATTCTGTGCATCACTGTTTTTCCTCCGGGCGCTTCCGCTTCGGCGGCCTCGGCCCCATAAACTGATAGAAGTAGGTCTTCATCATACCGTTGTAGATCTTCCGGTTCCGGTCCGCCTTCCGTCCGATACACTTCTCCGCGTCCGGGAAGGAGGTGATCACATACAAAGACCAGTCATCCAGCGCCGCGAAACGCTGCCCGAGGGTCCGGTACAGTGCGGCGATGCTGCCGTCCTCGTCCTTCAGGCGCTCTCCGTAAGGCGGATTTGTGATGATGAACCCGTACTTTTTCGGATGGGAGAGCTCCGCCACATCCCGCTGCTGAAAATGGATCAGGTGATCCACGCCCGCCTGCTCCGCGTTGATGCGGGCGGAACGTATGACCGCGGGGTCGATGTCGTAGCCCTGAATGTCGGTCCCGATCTTCGTATTCAGCAGATCGTTCGCCTCGTCCACCGCTGCGTACCACTCTTTTTTCGGGACCAGATGGTCCCAGGTCTGGGCAGTAAACTCCCGGTTCATGCCCGGAGCCATATTCGCGGCGATCATCGCGGCCTCGATGGGGAAGGTCCCGCTGCCGCAGAAGGGATCCACCAGGATCCGGTCTCCGTGCCAGGGTGTCAGAAGGATCAGCGCCGCAGCCAGCGTTTCGGTGATGGGCGCCTTCGCGGCCATGGTGCGGTAACCCCGCTTGTGCAGGGAATCGCCGCTGGTGTCAAGGCAGACTGTGACCACGTCGTTCAGGAGCGTGACCCGAAGCGGATAGCTGTCGCCGGTCTCCGCAAAACGCTCCAGGCCGTAGCAGCGGCTCATCCGGCGCACCATCGCCTTTTTCATGATCGACTGGATATCCGACGGAGAAAAGAGCCTGCTGTTCACCGAGGTGGCCTTGGTGACCCAGAATTTCCCGTCCTTCGGGATGAACTCTTCCCAGGGAAGCGCAGCCGTTCCTTCAAACAGCTCATCGTAGGTCGTCGCCTTGAATTCGCCGACCTTCAGGAGGACGCGCTCCGCAGTACGGAGCCAGACGTTTGCCCTGGCGATCCCTTCCGCGTCTCCGGCAAAACTGACTTTTCCGTTCTCCGTCCTCGTGACGTCGTATCCGAGATCCGTGATCTCTCTTTTCAGGACCGCTTCCATGCCAAAGTGGCAGGGCGCGACCAGTTCAAATACCTTTCCCAAACTCTCCGCTCCTCGCAAAAACCCGCCTTGGTCAGACTGACACTGATTTCCTGCAGTCCGCGCGGCGGGCATGAACAAATATCATCAATGTGGAAATAATATCTTCCATATGATACATGAAATAAACGGCACCCGCAAGAAAAATCCTGCGGATGCCGTCAGATTCCTCAGTCTCCCATCACATTCCGGATGGTCATGGCGGGCTGATAGTCCCACTTCGTCTTCCGGATTCCCTTTCCGGTTCCGACCGCATGGACCGCCATGCCGTCGCCGACGTAGATGCTGATATGGTTTACGCTTCCATCGTGATCCGATCCGTCATAAGCGATCAGGTCTCCCGGCTGCAGTTCGGATGCCGAGATCGACTGTCCGACGCCGGCCTGTTCTGCGGAAGTGCGCGGAAGATTCATCCCCGCCGCGTTCTTGAACACGTACTTGACAAGTCCTGAGCAGTCAAATCCGGTCTCCGGGGACATTCCTCCGTAGGTATAGGTTCCTCCGATAAAGCTCTCCGCCATCCGGACGATCCGTTCCCGCTGCTCGCTGACAGAACCCCAGTCCGTCGTTCCGGCGGATCCGCCGTTCACCACAGGCTCTCTCACTCCGGAATTCCCTGCGCGCACCACGCCGGGTCCTGTCATGGTGTCCGGATCCGGCATATCTCCGTTGCCTGCCATCTCAGCCGGGAAACCGGTCCTTGCAGCCGTCTCCGGCGTCACCGTTCCCTGCTGTTCCGGGGAAGCCGCAGAGCTTTCCGCCGTGGTCTCCGGCCGGACTGCAGAAGTCTCCGGCGCAGCAGTTGTTTCAGGCGCCGCAGTGGTCGTCTCCGCTTCAGTGGTCTTCGCCTCTGTGGAAGGTGCCTCTGTCGGGGCAGCGCCCACTACTTCCGCGGATCCGGAAGTCTTTGCTGCTGTGGTCTCCGCCGCTGCGGTCGTCTTTGCCTCTGTGGTCTCAGGCGCTGCAGCAGTCGTCTCCGCCGCAGTCGTCTTTGCAGCAGTGGTTTCTGCCGCAGTGGTCTCTGCCGGTGCCAGCGTCTCCGCAGCAGCAGTTGTCCTCGCCGCCGTAGTCTCAGGCGCAGCAGCAGTCGTCTCCGCCGGTGCCGGCATCTCCGCCGCAGCAGTCGTTTTCGCCGCTTTTGTCTCCACCGG
>Ga0256404_1003430_pt1 | contig 32254 bp, 25 predicted proteins | sample RumenRJG_01DNA_FD_185990 | JGI IMG/M metagenome (GOLD analysis project Ga0256404, IMG submission 185990) | Bovine rumen microbial communities from Lethbridge, Alberta, Canada - RJG_01 | ecosystem: Host-associated > Mammals > Digestive system > Stomach > Rumen | place: Canada: Alberta | collected...
TGAAGTGGCGCGAAAGCGTCACGAGAATGCCGAATGTGGCAGCGTGGTGGGAGTTGCGGAGCAACGAAACCACGCGTAATCATAAATGAGTGGCAAAAGGTACTTTTGACACTCATATCATAAAGTATATAACGGCAGCAGTAAGGAGGGGGAAATGAAAACACTGATGATTATGGGAGCGGGCATCTATCAGGTCCCGCTGATTAAAACAGCCAGGAAGATGGGGATTCATACGATTGCGGTAAGTATCCCCGGCAATTATCCCGGATTCGGGGTCGCCGACGAGGTATGTCATATCAGCACGGTGGATGTGGATGCCGTTCTTGCGGAGGCAAGACGCCGTAAAATTGACGGGATTGTGACGGCCGGCACGGATGTGGCTGTTATCACCATCGGACGTGTGAATGATGAGCTTGGACTTTCAGGCATCTCCTACGAGGCGGCACAGGTAGCTGTAAACAAATATCTGATGAAAGAAGCGTATGAGGCCAATGGCGTGCGCACAGCCAGATACCGCAAGGTATTCTTCAGCGAGAATGTCAATGATATGCTGGAAGGCCTGAATTATCCGCTGATCTTCAAAACGGTCGATTCCTCCGGCAGCCGCGGCATTACCAAGGTAACCGCTCCGGATGAAATACCCGCGGCAATCGCGGCGGCCAGGGCAGCTACGCGCAAGGATTATTATATCGTTGAGGAGTTTATTGTCGGCAGTGAGTTTGGGGCGCAGGCATTTATTTACAACGGCAGGCTTCAGTTCGTACTTCCGCACGGCGACTATGTATTCCAGGGCAGCACAGGAGTGCCGGCCGGTCATTTTGCACCCTTTGAGCTTTCCGATGAACAGCTCAAAGATGTCTATGACCAGACAGAGCGCGCCACCAGAGCCATGAAGCTTGATAACTGCGCGATCAACTGCGACTTCATTATGAAAGATGACAAGACGTATGTACTTGAGATCGGCGGGCGCAGCGGAGCTACCTGTCTGGCTGAACTGGTGTCTATTTACTATGGCTTTAATTACTATGAAAAAATTATCGAGTGTGCGCTGGGACAGCGCCCTGTGTTCCCGCTGGACCAGGCTGTTCCGAACGCCAGCAAGCTTCTGATGAGCGACCGGGATGGAGTGATTAAGGGTATTGTTGATCATAATGAGCCGGATGAGAATATCTGCGATATCCAGTTTGACTATAGGGTAGAGGAGCATGTCCGCAAATTTAAGGTAGGCCCGGACCGTATCGGGCATATTATTACGAAGGGCAGAACCTTAAAGGAAGCAACCGACACGCTTGACCGTGCCATTGCCAATATCGATATTATGATTCAGTAATTAGAGGTATGATAAGGCCGGGAACGGAATTTTCCGCTCCCGGCACACTAACATTTACGGAGAAAAATATGAATGCAGAAACCGAGCGAAAATGGATGCAGCTGTACATGATAGAGGATCTCGGCAGGATGACCAGAAAATATACCGGTGATTACTCAAAAATCATGGAAACCCAGGAGAAACGCGTCCGGAGACTGATGAAAATTGCATCTCATCATTCTTTCTATCAGCGGCGCTTTAAGGAAGCCGGAATCGATCCGGAGGAAATTAAAACGGGCAATGATCTGGCAAAACTGCCGGTAATTACGAAGGATGAGCTGCGGGAATGGATGAATTATCTGAAGGACAAACCGGAGTACAAGGGCTGGTTTCAGGATACAACCAGCGGTTCGACAGGGAAACCGCTGACGATTCTTTTCTCGCCGCGTGAAAAGGCGTATATGAAGGCCAACTGGCTTCGCGTTATGATGACAGCCGGGTACAATCCGTTTTTCGGCAGGACCATGAGCCGCATCAATATGCATGATCCCAACCCGGGCGGTCCGGATGGGTTCATTCAGAAATTCGGTATTCTGAGAAGGGAATTTGTCGATCAGTATGCGCCGGAGGAAGAGGTCATCGACCGGATTAACGAGTATAAGCCCGACTGGCTGTATATGAACAAGACGGAACTGATGCGGATTGTTCTCTACAGCAATCGTACCGGAAAGGAAATTTTCCATCCGAAGTTCTATGATCCAATCAGCGAAAAGGTTGACGAGAATACCCGCCGGCTGTTTATAAAAATCCTGGGACCGGGTATCGTTGATTCCTACGGCAGTGCCGAGACCGGCGCCTGCATGATCCGCCTGCCGGGAACCGATGAATATATTATTCACAACGACTCCTTCGTGGTTAATATCATTGACGATGAAGGCCGCCTTGCCAATGAGGGACGGATTGTAATCACACCGCTTTATAAGACGGATCTTCCCCTGATCAATTATTCGATCGGCGACAAGGGTACCTGCCGCGTGGAAAACGGGGTACGCTTTATTACCAGTGTCCAGGGAAGAATGAATGATTATTTTCGCTATGAAAACGGGGAAGTGACCAGTTTCTTCGAGGTGACGCCGGTGATCGCTCACTGCAGCGATATACTTCAGATCCGTTTTATCGAGGAAACCTATGAGCTGATTCATGTTCAGATTGTACGCGATGAGAAGGCGCAGATGAGCTGGGAAGAAATTGAAAACTATCTGGAAACAAATCTGAATAAGATATTTAAGCGGCCGTTTAAGTTCAGATTCGAGTGGATGAATTCTATTCCGCCGGATAAGAACGGAAAACTGCGTATGATCATCTGCAATGTTCAGTGAGACGTAAAACCATAGTAGGAGATCGGTATTGTTCTTAAAATTCAGAAGAAATAAAGCACAGGAACAGGATAAGGAAAATTCCGAAAACAAAAAGGATTTGCCGGAAAAAGAGCCGGCGCAAAAGGATTCGGTGGCGGAAATTGCAAAGGCGCAGCAGCCCGGGCCAAAGGTGCCAGAAACGAAGGCGCAGCAGCCCGGACCGGAGCCGGAGATGCCGAAAACCTTCGAGCGTGCTGACCCGGACCCTGAAACCGGACTGACCGGCGAACAGGTAAAGGAGCGGGTGCGCCTTGGCGCTGTGAATGCTTCGGTGCAGAAGGATGAAGTCACTTTCGGCAAAATCGTCCGTGAGAATGTCTTTACGTACTTTAACCTGATTTTTCTGATCATAGCCATATGCCTTCTGGCGGTGCGTTCCTATAAGGATCTGAGCTTTGTGGTGGTCATCGCCGCCAATACGCTGATCGGAATTTTTCAGGAATGGCAGTCCAAGAAGACCCTCGATCAGCTTAACATCGTGACCGTTCCCAAGAGTACGGTGATCCGCGACGGCCACCGGTATATCCTGAAAAGTGAGGACCTGGTTCCGGACGACATTATTGTCCTGACGGCCGGCAGCCAGATTCCGGCGGACGCGGTTGTAAAGGAAGGGGAAGTATCCGTAAATGAATCCCTCCTGACTGGTGAGGAAGATGAAATTACAAAAAAAACAGGAGATCCTCTGCTGTCCGGCAGTTTTATCGTCTCCGGCAGCTGCAGAGCGCGAATCGACAAGGTTGGAAGCGATTCATACTCAGCCGGGCTGACACAGCAGGCCAGGGCAAGAAAGAAAGGGGAACAGTCTGAAATGATCCGTTCCCTGGACCGGCTTGTCAAGGCGGTTGGAATTATCATTATCCCGATTGCGATACTGCTGTTTTACCAGCAGTATGCGGTGAATCATATGACGGTACGCTCCTCCGTTATTTCCACGGCGGCCGCCATTCTGGGCATGATCCCGGAAGGGCTTTATCTTCTGGCGAGCGTAGCCATGGCGGTATCCGCCGCAAGACTGGCCTATAACCGGGTGCTGGTTCATAACATGAAATCCATTGAAACCCTCGCCCGCGTTGACGTGCTCTGTGTCGACAAGACAGGAACGATTACCGAGAATGACATGCAGGTGAGCCGGATCATCCCTCTGAAAAAACACGGGGAGACAGGAACGGATTCCGAACCGGCGGAGAGCAGCGGGCAGAGGACAGAGCCCGTACTATCCGGGGATGAACTTGCACGGCTGATCGGTGATTTTGTTTCCGTGCAGAATAATGATAATGTGACCATGCGGGCACTAAAGTCTTACTTTACGAAAAATTCGGATCGTCCGGCAGACCGGGTGATCCCGTTTTCACCTGTCTACAAATACAGCGGGATTGTCGTGGGTGAAAATACATACGTCTGCGGGGCCCCGGAATTTGTTCTCCGTTCTGACTATGATCTTTACCGGCAGGAAATATCGGATTTTGCGGGAAAGGGGTATCGGGTTCTGGTATTCGGACGCATCGGTCAGGCAACGGAAGGCGGCGAGCTGACGCAGCCGGTTCTGCCGCTGGGACTGATCCTTCTTTCCAACCCGGTGCGCAAGAATGCTGCCGAAACTTTCCGGTACTTTGAAAAACAGAAGGTGGCGATCAAGGTCATCTCCGGAGATAATCCTGCTACGGTATCCCGTGCAGCCCGCGAGGCCAGCGTGAAGGACGCGGATAAATTTATTGATGCCTCCACGCTGCGGGACGACGAACTGGAGGACGCCTGCGAAAAATATACGGTCTTTGGCCGCGTGACACCGCAGCAGAAGCGGGCGCTGATTGCGGCACTGAAGAAAAAGGGACATACGGTTGCCATGACGGGCGATGGTGTAAACGACGTTCTGGCTCTCAGGGATGCGGACTGTTCCATAGCCATGGCATCCGGAAGCGAGGCAGCGGAGCGTGCGGCCCAGATGGTGCTGATGGAGTCGGATTTTTCCAGAATGCCTTCGGTTGTTATGGAAGGCCGCCGGGTTGTCAATAATATAGAAAGAACAGCCAGCCTGTTCCTGGTAAAAAACATCTTCTCGCTTCTGATGAGCATTTTTACCATTATATTCAACCTGAACTATCCGCTGGAGCCGTCTCAGATTTCGCTCATCAGCGCCTTTACGATCGGCATCCCGGCTTTCATGCTGTCCCTGGAATCAAACCGCGATATTATCCGCGGACATTTCATGAGCAATGTCATGTTCCGGGCACTTCCGGCCGGACTGACGGATTTTCTGACCATCAGCGGGCTTGTGGTATTCTGCAATGAATTTAATGTCGGAAAAAGTGATATGTCCACCAGCTGCACCATCCTGATGGCAGTGGTAGGCTTCATGATTCTGTACAGGATCATGAGCCCCATGACAAAATTTCACCGCATTCTGTATGTATGTCTGCTGCTGGCCCTGCTGTTCTGCATGACATTCATGAACAATATATTTGCCATAACGGCGCTGTCCGGAAGAAGTGCGATGCTTCTGGTCCTGTTTGCGCTGGCGGCGGAACCGATCCTGCGGTACTTAAGTCTGCTGATCGGGAAACTGCGGCAGTGGTTTTCAAATCTGCACAGAGACAGGGACGATTTTCAGACGATCTAATCATAAATGAGTGGCAAAAGGTACTTTTTACACTCATATCATCATGTGGTATTTTAATATGCCTTATGGTATAATAATTTCGGCTGACGGCGGGTATAAAGAAGATGAAAGTATAACCGAAAAAGCCGGTCAGAGTAGACGAGGTGAAAGGAAATGAAACGGGTTCTGCTTAAATTAAGCGGCGAAGCACTCGCAGGAAATAAGAAAACAGGATTTGACGAACCTACGGTTCTGGCCGTAGCCGCTCAGGTAAAGAAACTGAACGAAAAGGGAATTGAAATCGGGATCGTGATCGGCGGCGGAAACTTCTGGCGCGGGCGCTCCAGCAGGAATATTGACCGTGTAAAAGCGGATCAGATCGGCATGCTTGCCACGGTTATGAACTGCATTTATGTATCGGAAATATTCCGCAGCGTCGGGTTATCAACAGAGGTTATGACACCGTTTGAGTGCGGCGGAGTTTCTCATCTGTTTTCAAAAGATGACGCCGTGGATCTTCTGAAAAAAGGCACGGTTGTGTTCTTTGCCGGGGGCACCGGTCATCCGTACTTCTCGACGGACACAGCGACCGTACTTCGCGCCATTGAAATTGAGGCGGATGTCATTCTGCTGGCAAAATCAATTGATGGTGTTTACGATTCTGATCCGAAGGATCATCCGGACGCGAAGAAGTTCGATGAGATTTCCATCCGGGAAGTGATTGACCGAAAGCTGGGTGTTGTCGACATGACCGCTTCCATCCTGTGCATGGAAAATAAAATGCCCATGCTGGTGTTCGGGCTGAATGAGGAAAACAGCATTGTCGATACGGTGGATGGTCATTTTACAGGAACAAAGGTTACGGTATAAAGGCAAAAAGGTATAACAAAACAGAATACACTGGGGCAGGAGGGCTCTGTACAATGGATGAACGAATTAAAATTTATCCGGAGAAGATGACAAAAACTTACGAAAATATGCTGGACGAATTTTCCACCATCCGCGCCGGACGGGCTAATCCGGGTGTGCTGAAGAGAATTACGGTGGATTACTATGGTTCGCAGACGCCGCTTAATCAGGTGGCGAACGTAACCGTTCCGGAGGCAAGAATCATTCAGATTCAGCCCTGGGAAGCATCCATGCTGAAGAAAATCGAGAAGGCGATCAATATGTCGGACATCGGCATCAACCCGACCAACGACGGTAAGGTCATTCGCCTGATCTTTCCGGAACTTACCGAGGAAAGAAGAAAGGACCTTTCCAAAGATATCCGCAAAAAAGGCGAAGCTGCCAGGGTTGCGACCCGCAATATCCGCCGCGATGCCAATGATATGCTGAAAAAACTTGAGAAATCGGAGGAAGTTTCCGAAGATGAAATCAAGGATCTTCAGGATACGATTCAGAAGGAAACCGATGAGCATATCAAAAAAATCGATAAAGCTGTCGAAGATAAAATCAAGGAGATCATGACCGTATGACCTAAGGCCCCGCCCAAGGCGGGGCTTTTTTCGGCAGAGGCGGATTAATTCACGGCATGATGCCGGGGCAAAGGACCTGTTGCCCCAGCACCACAGGTTTATCAGAAAGGGGGCCCGGCGATGAATGTACCGGAACATGTGGCGATTATCCTGGATGGCAATGGAAGATGGGCGAAAAGCAAGGGAATGCCGAGAAATTACGGGCATGTAATCGGAGCCCGCAATCTCGAGCAGATTACGGAAGATGCGTGGGATCTGGGAATCAAATACCTGACGGTGTACCTTTTTTCAACGGAAAACTGGAAGAGATCCCGGGACGAAGTGGGTTCTCTGATGAAGCTTTTCCATCAGTACATGAAAACAAGCATCGAGCGCGCACGGAAAAACAATATGAAAGTCCGCGTCATCGGGGATCCGACAGCGTTCACACAGGATCTGCAGGACAGCATCCGGGCGCTGGAGGAAAGTTCGAAGAACAATACGGGGCTGAATTTTCAGCTGGCGCTGAACTACGGAAGCCGGGATGAAATTACGCGCGGTATGCGCCGCATGGCAGCTGATGTAAAGTCCGGCCGGATAGAACCGGAGGATATTACCGAGGATACGATCCGTTCATACCTTGATACGGCGGACATTCCGGATCCGGATCTTCTGATCCGAACCAGCGGGGAACAGCGCCTTTCCAACTATTTGCTCTGGCAGCTGGCGTACACGGAACTTTATTTTACGGACGTTCCGTGGCCGGCGTTTCATAAAGAACAGCTGGAGGAAGCCATCCGGGCTTATAATTTAAGAGACCGCCGGTTCGGCGGTGTGAAGGGGGATAAGTAACTATGTTCAAAACAAGGGCAATCAGCGGTGCCGTTCTGATGGCGATCGCGCTGATCACATTTGTATGCGGAGGACCTATACTGTTCTTTACCATGCTGGTCGTTTCTTTAATCGGTATGTTCGAGCTGTACAGAGTGATGAATGTGACGGACACAAAATATTCTCCGCTCGCCATAACCGGCTTCATCGGAGCTGTGGTCTATTATTTTCTGGTTTATTTTAATAAAGATGAATTCGCGCTGATCGAACTTGCGTTTACCCTCATTGCGCTGATGGCCGTTTACGTGCTGACCTTCCCGCGGTACAAGGCGGAACAGACGATGGCGACGTTTTTTGCTATCTTCTATGCAGCCGTCATGCTTTCCTGCGTCGTGCGAACCCGCAGCCTGGACGGCGGAAAGTATGCCGTATGGCTGATCCTCGGAAGTTCCTGGGGCTGTGACACCTGTGCTTATCTGACCGGCCGGGCTGTTGGAAAACATAAGATGGCGCCGGTTCTGAGTCCGAAAAAGACAATCGAAGGCGGCATCGGCGGCGTGGCCGGCGCAGCTTTGATCGGTGCGGTTTATGCCCTGGTGCTGGATGCTTTCCATGTATTCCCGGAAGGGGCGCCGGTCGGCGAATATGCGCTGATCTGCGGCTGCGGAGGACTGATCTCCATGATTGGGGATCTCGGAGCCTCCGCCATCAAGCGCAACCATAACATCAAGGATTATGGGAATCTGATTCCGGGCCACGGCGGGATACTTGACCGTTTCGACAGTGTTATTTTTACCGCACCGATCATTTATTTTCTGGCAAGGATTCTGCTGTAGTTTCCGGACCGGCAGGAGGACGCTGATGTGTCTGCAGGATTATTCAGACATCGTTCGTGAGAGGCTGCCCGGAAAGCAGCCTTTCTGTACTTACAGGATATAAAGGATGTGAGGTGTCATATGAAAAATATTGCGATATTGGGTTCGACCGGCTCGATCGGGACACAGACGCTGGATGTGGTACGGGCAAATCCGGAGCTGAGGGTGACAGCACTTTCCTGCGGACGCCGGATCGGCATGCTGGAGAAGCAGGCACGTGAATTCAGGCCGATGCTGGTATCGGCGGCCTCCGAGAAGGATGCGGCGGATCTGAAGGTCCGCCTCCGCGACACGGATATCCGGGTCACGTGCGGCATGGACGGGCTGATGGAGACCGCTTCCCAGCCGGAAAGCGAAATTCTGGTGACAGCCATTGTGGGTATGATCGGCATCCGGCCGACAATCGCGGCGATCGAGGCAGGCAAGGACATCGCTCTGGCAAACAAGGAAACGCTGGTAACCGCAGGCCATATCATTATGCCGCTGGCCAGAAAAAAAGGTGTCCGGATTCTTCCGGTGGACAGTGAACATTCCGCCATATTTCAGGCACTGAACGGGGAGGACACAGGCGCCGTTGAAAAAATTCTGCTTACCTGCTCGGGAGGGCCGTTTCGCGGCTTCACGTGGGAGCAGCTTGAAAAGGTAACACCGGATGACGCCCTCCGGCATCCAACCTGGAATATGGGAAAGAAAATTACCATTGATTCCGCAAGCCTTGCCAACAAGGGGCTGGAAGTGATGGAAGTAAAATGGCTGTATGATGTGAATCCGGACCGGATACAGGTAGTTGTTCAGCCTCAGAGCATCATTCATTCCATGGTACAGTTTGTGGACGGCGCGGTGATTGCACAGCTGGGCATGCCGGATATGAAACTCCCGATTCAGTATGCACTGTTTTATCCGCAGCGAAAAGACATGAAAACAGAGCGGATCGACTGGGCAAAGCTCGGGAAAATTACGTTCGAAAACCCGGATATGGAAACATTTCCGGCGCTGGCCTATGCCTATGAGGCACTGAGGACAGGCGGTTCCATGCCGGTTGTGTTCAACGCCGCCAATGAGGCGGCGGTAGGAAAGTTTCTGGACAGACGCATTAAATTTACGGATATTTACCGCATCATTCGTGCGTGCATGGATGCCCACAGCGTGATCAGTCACCCGGATGTTGGCCAGATCCTCGACACGGAAAAAGCTGTGCGGGAATATATCGAAAGCAGGTGGTGAATTGAGTCCTGTGAGCATTATCATTGCCATTTTTATTTTTAGTTTCATCATATTTTTTCATGAGCTCGGGCATTTTCTGCTGGCGAAGGCGAACCATATCAAAGTTATTGAATTCAGCATGGGTATGGGGCCCCGGATTGTAAGCTTTACACACGGCCTCACCCGGTACAGCTGGAAGGTCCTTCCTTTCGGCGGCTCCTGCCAGATGGCAGGGGAATTTTCCGGCATGGAGGGCGCGTACGAGGAGGAAGAGGAGAAGATCGAATTCCTTCCGGGGGAAGGTACGTTTAACAGCAAAAATGTATGGCAGAGAATGAGCGTGGTGGCGGCCGGTCCGGTCTTTAACTTTATTCTGGCCTTTCTTTTGTCAGCCATACTGATTGCGATGGTTGGAATCGACAAACCGGTGGTATCTTCTGTCTCCGAAGGCGGCGGAGCACAGCAGGCCGGGATGCAGGCAGGAGATGTGATTACCGAAATCGATGGAAAGCATATTCATCTGTACAGCGATATTGTCAATTATATTTCCTTCCACCAGCAAAAAATGTCCTCCGGCGGCTCCCTGGAGGTTTCCTGGATCCATGACGGTGAAAAGAAAACCGCGCTTGTGACACCGGAGGATAACGGACAGGGAAAATACGTTCTCGGGATCCGGGGAGGAAAAAACTATAAGGTCGGCTTTTCCGAGCTGATAAAATACAGCTATTACGAGGTCGGGTACTGGATCACGACCACGTGGAACAGCCTGGGAATGCTGTTTTCCGGCGGTGTTACGCTGGATGATATGGCCGGTCCGGTCGGCGTTGTCAGTGCAATCGGCGAGACATACGAGGAGAGCCGGCAGGATGGCGCTTTCTACGTTGTGGCAAACATGCTGAATATCGGAATTTTGCTGACGGCCAACCTGGGAGTCATGAATCTTCTGCCTTTCCCGGCCCTGGACGGCGGACGCATTGTTTTCCTTCTGATCGAGGCCGTCACCCGCAGGAAGATGAAACCGGAAATTGAAGGCCGGATAAACCTCGCCGGTCTGATGTTCCTGATGATGCTCATGTTCATTATAATGTTTCATGATATTTATAGAATAATTAAATAAATATAATAGTTTATTTTATATATACTATGTGATAATATAATAATGATGAGACAAAAGCCAAAAGGCAGCAAACCGATCATGCCTGTGTGAATCAGGAACTGTTATTTTTTCTTGACAGACGGGGGATGGAGAGGTAGTATAGGAACAGATACGAACATAAGTTCGATTACAAGAAGGAGATTTTCGATGGCTGGTGATGAAAGACAGAAGGCACTGGATGCAGCGCTTTCACAGATAGAAAAACAGTATGGCAAGGGCTCCGTCATGCGGCTGGGGGATTCGGGAACCAGCATGAATGTGGAAGTAATGCCGACGGGCTCACTGAGCCTGGACATTGCCCTGGGGGTCGGAGGCATTCCCAAGGGAAGGATTATTGAGATTTACGGACCGGAATCAAGCGGCAAAACGACGGTAGCCCTGCACATGGTGGCAGAGGTTCAGAAGCGCGGCGGGATTGCCGGCTTCATTGACGCGGAGCATGCACTGGATCCGACCTATGCCAGAAGCATCGGCGTGGATATTGACAATCTTTATATCTCACAGCCGGACAACGGAGAACAGGCTCTGGATATCACGGAAACCATGGTCCGCTCCGGCGCTGTGGACATTATCATTGTAGATTCGGTGGCGGCCCTGGTTCCGAAAGCTGAAATAGACGGGGACATGGGAGATGCACATGTAGGCCTGCAGGCAAGACTGATGTCCCAGGCCCTGAGAAAACTGACGGGTGTCATCAGCAAGTCCAACTGTATTGTGGTGTTTATCAATCAGCTTCGTGAAAAAGTCGGTGTCATGTTCGGCAATCCGGAGACGACAACCGGCGGACGCGCTCTGAAATTCTATGCCTCCATCCGACTGGATGTCCGAAGGATTGAATCGATCAAGCAGTCCGGCGAGGTAATCGGAAACCGTACCCGGATCAAAGTGGTTAAGAACAAGGTGGCGCCTCCTTTCAGGGAAGCAGAGTTTGATATCATGTTCGGAAAAGGCATTTCCCGGGAGGGGGACGTACTGGATCTGGCCGCCAATCTGAACATTGTCAGCAAAAGCGGGGCCTGGTATGCCTACAACGGGGAAAAAATCGGACAGGGACGTGAGAACACCAAGGCGTATCTGGCATCCCATCCGGAATTTATGGAAGAAATCGACCATAAGGTCCGCGAGGCGTACGGCCTGATCCCGAAGGAGGATTCTCATGAGGAAGCTTCCGCTTCCGGAACAAATCAGACAGGCACGGGAGTGTAAGGGAGCCGGAGAATGCAGATTACACGCATGGAGCCTGTAAAAGGGCGCGGCCGGAAGTTCAGAATCTATCTGAACGATGAACCGGCGTTTCTGCTGTATGCTTCCGATATCGCGGAATATAAACTTGCCGGGGGGCAGGAGCTTGCTCCGGACACCCTCGCGGAAATATACAGCGCAGTATTGCTCAGACGGGCTAAACTGCGCTGCATGTATATTCTGAAAACAATGGATAAGACAGAAGGACAGCTGCGCAGAAAACTGAAGGAGGAAGAGTATCCGGATCCGGTCATCGACGGAGCGCTCGATTTCATAAAATCCTTCAATTATGTCAATGATCTCCGGTACAGCATGAATTACATGGAAAGCCGGCAGACATCGAAAAGCCGTCAGCAGATCACGGCCGAACTGAGAAACCGGGGAGTGAGCCCGGAAGTGATTGAACAGGCCTGGGAGAACAGCGGGACGGCCGGAGATGAGAATGCCATCCGGCATTGGATTGAGAAGAAAAAGTTCAATCCGGAAACATGTTCCGAAGAAGAAAAGGGAAAATTTATCGCTTTTTTACAGAGGAAAGGCTTTCTTTACCGGGATATTAAGAAAACATTGACATGAGTTTTGTAAAAGGGTAAACTTAGTTATTGTTTATGGGCTTTTATAATGAAGGGGAATTATTAATTTTTATAATTTATAGGATGGCACAGGCCATCGTATAAACCTTTTCAAGCCATGAAAACTAAATAAGGAGGTGCTCTTCATGTCTCCAGTGATAGCAGTAATCATTGCTGTTGCTATCACGCTGGTCGTGTCGGTGCCTGTCAGTTCTTATATTGCGGTAAAACGTCATGAGGCGGAGGAAAAGGCTACCGTCGGAAGCGCGCAGGATAAGGCCAGACAGATTGTCGACGAGGCTTTGAGGACGGCAGAGACAAAGAAGCGCGAAGCCCTTCTGGAAGCGAAGGAAGAATCCCTGAGGATGAAAAATGAATCCGAAAAGGAAGCCAGAGATCGCCGGACAGAAGTGCAGCGCTATGAGAAGCGAGTATTATCCAAGGAAGAAAGTGTGGATAAGAAAGCGGAGGTTCTCGAACGCCGTGAGACCAGCCTGACAGCAAAGGAAGATGAGCTGAAACGGAAACAGGCTGAGGTCGATAAACTTCAGGAACAAAGAGTACAGGAACTTGAACGTATTTCAGGTTTAACCTCCGAACAGGCAAAAGATTATCTCCTGAAAACTGTTGAAGACGAAGCAAGAACGGATGCTGCCAAACTCTATAAGGAGCTTGACAGCCAGGCTCGGGAGGATGCTGAAAAGAAGGCCAGAGAATATGTTGTTACAGCCATACAGCGAAATGCGTCTGACTATGTGGCAGAATCAACCATCTCCGTTGTTCAGCTTCCGAACGATGAAATGAAGGGCAGAATCATAGGCCGGGAGGGAAGGAATATCAGGGCCATTGAAACCTTGACCGGTGTCAACCTGATTATCGATGATACTCCGGAAGCTGTGATCCTGTCGAGCTTTGATCCGATCCGGCGCGAGGTAGCAAGGATTGCGCTGGAGAAACTCATTGTCGACGGACGTATTCATCCTTCGAGAATCGAGGAAATGGTAGATAAAGCTCAGAAGGAAGTAGACCAGTCCATCAAGGAAGCGGGCGATGCCGCCTGCCTGGAAGTGGGTGTTCATGGTCTGCATCCGGAACTGGTGAAGCTGCTTGGCAGAATGAAGTACAGAACCAGTTATGGGCAGAATGCGCTGAAGCATTCCATTGAAGTGGCGCATCTGGCAGGTTACCTTGCCGGTGAGGTGGGATGCGATGTGAGAATTGCAAAGCGTGCAGGCCTTCTGCACGATATCGGCAAGTCCATTGATCATGAGATGGACGGTTCTCATGTACAGATCGGTGCGGATCTGTGCCGTAAGTACAAGGAAACACCGATTGTAATCAACGCGGTAGAAGCGCATCACGGTGATGTAGAGCCTGCATCCCTGATCGCATGTCTGGTACAGGCGGCGGATACGATTTCCGCAGCACGTCCGGGCGCCCGCAGAGAAACAATTGAAGCTTATACAAAACGCTTACAACAGTTGGAAGAAATAACAAACTCCTTCAAGGGAGTTGAGAAATCCTATGCCATTCAGGCGGGACGAGAAGTACGTATCATGGTAATTCCTGAACAGGTCAGCGATACCGACATGGTACTTCTGGCGAGAGATATCTCCAAACAGATTGAAACTGAAATGGAATATCCGGGACAGATTAAGGTACAGCTGATCAGAGAATCCAGAGTTGTCGATTACGCAAAGTGATTTGGAAATTCAGCAGGCGGGCAGATACCCGCCTGTTTTGCTGTTCGAACCTGAAAAAATACATATCCGGAAAAATGCATCTTTGGAAGGAGCGTCCGCTTATTCCTTGCGAATCGAAAACCGGCCGGAATGCAGCCCCGATGGCTGCATTCCGGCCGGTTTTCTTATCATGGCAGACAGTCATCCCATGATCACCCTGACATCGCAGGAGGTTTTGCCTTCTTCGAAGGGAACAATGATACCCTCCACGTTCTTCCCATCCACGATCAGCTGACGGACACCCTTTTCAACATGATCCGGGTTCTCGACGGTGATATGATACTCGATCCCGCGGAATTTTCGTACCGCTGTGAAACCGCCGAAATCCTTCGGCAGGCACGGGTTTATGGAAAGCCCTTCATACTCCGGCTGGATGCCGAGAATAAACTGGGAGATGTCCACGAAGGTCCAGGCTGCGGTTCCTGTCAGCCAGCTGTTTTTTCCCTGACCGAAATAATAAGCATCCTTTCCGGCAACCATCTGGGAGTAAACGTATGGCTCCGTGGCATGGATTTCACTGATATCCTGAAGGTAGGCCGGGCAAATTTTGCGGTAGATTTCGAAAGCACGCTCACCGTCGCCGATGACGGCTTCCGCAATGGAAATCCATGGATTGTTGTGACAGAAAATACCTCCGTTCTCCTTGTACCCCGGCGGGTAGGAGGAAACTTCACCAAGGTTGAGATGATATTCCTTGTAGGAAGGAGCCAGGATCATAATTCCGTATCTGGTGTCCAGCCTTTCTTTCACGGAATCCATAGCCTTCTGTGCAAGACCCTCCTTTACTCCTATACCAGCCATGACACAGAAGCCCTGCGGCTCGATGAAGATCTGTCCGTCCTTACATTCGTGAGAACCTATCTTCTCCGAATGAGCATCGTAGGCGCGAAGGAACCATTCGCCATCCCAGCCATTCCTGATGACCGCCTGGTACATGTTTTCAACCTCATCATGCGCACGGGAGGCGAGTTTGTCCTCACCCCTCAGACGGCAGAGCTTTTCGTATGCTTTGCCGTAGCGGACAAACATGCCGGCAATGAAGACGGATTCGGCGGTCGGCCCCTCGGACGGTCCGGTCGTCTGGAACGGTTCCCCCGGCGTGTCGGAGAAGCAGTTCAGGTTCAGACAGTCATTCCAGTCGGCACGACCGATCAGCGGAAGATGATGAGGCCCCTTGTGCGTCGCTGTATAATTAAACGAACGGGTCAGGTGCTCAAACAGCGTAGCCGATCGTGACGCATCGTTGTCAAATGGAACCATCTCATCCAGAATGGACATATCCCCGGTCTCACGGATATAAGCGTCGGCAGCCGCAATCAGCCAGAGCGGATCGTCGTTGAAACCGCTTCCGATCTCACTGTTCCCCTTCCTTGTCAGCGGCTGATACTGGTGATAGGCACTTCCGTCCGCAAACTGAGTGGAAGCAATATCGATGATTCTCTGGCGTGCGCGGGACGGAATAAGATGAACAAACCCAAGCAGATCCTGACATGAATCACGGAAGCCCATACCGCGGCCGATTCCGGATTCATAGTAGGAAGCGGAGCGGGACATATTGAAAGTAACCATGCATTGATACTGGTTCCAGATGTTTACCATGCGGTTGACTTCCGGATGATCGGTATGAACCTGGAACCTTGAAAGCAGGTCTTTCCAGTACTGGTGCAGATTCTCCAGAGCTTTGGCTGCCTTTTCTTCTGTATCGAAACGCTTCATCAGATCCACTGCGCGTTTCTTATTGATAATTCCCGGCTTTTCCCATTTATCCTCTTTTGGATTTTCCACATATCCCAGCTGGAAGATGAAGGTCTGCGTTTCTCCCGGCTCCAGATGGACATTCAGCTGATGACTGGCAATCGGGTACCAGCCGCTGACGATGGAATTGGTGCATTTTCCGTTATTCACCGCTTCCGGAGAGGAAGCCGGATTGTAACGGCCGATAAAGGCATCACGGCTTGTATCGAAAGCATCCACATCCGCATTGACCGTGTAAAATGCAAAATGATTGCGGCGCTCGCGGTACTCTGTCTTGTGATAGATGGTGGAACCGACAACTTCAACCTCACCGGTACTCAGGTTTCTCTGATAATTGGTCATGTCATCCATGGCATTCCACAGACAGAACTCCACATAGGAAAAAACCTGAAAATCTTTCGCACGGTCGGAACGGTTTGTCAGTGAAAGGCGGTGGATCAGGCAGGCTGCATCCATCGGAACAAAAGCGGTCAGTTCAGCCGAAAGACCATTGAGGGAAGAAATAAAACGGCTGTACCCCATGCCGTGGCGGCATTCGTAGGAATCAAGAGGCGTCTGGACCGGCTGCCAGCCCGGATTCCACACCTTTTCCCCGTCCTTAATGTAATAGTAGATGCCGTTAGAATCATAAGGCACATTGTTGTAGCGGTAGCGGGTCAGACGGAGAAGCTTGGCATCCTTATAAAAACTGTATCCGCCGCATGTGTTTGAAATCAGCGTGAAAAAGTCATTGCAGCCCAGATAGTTGATCCAGGGCAGCGGCGTCCTGGGAGTTGTAATCACATACTCCATGGCTTTGTCATCGAAATAGCCAAATCTCATAACTTACTTCCTTTCCATCGTTAGTCGAAATCAAAGAAAACGTTTTAGTAAAGGTTATCCCTAGTATATTCTGGATTGGACAAATATTCAATCAGAAAATTGGCATTGAGAATCGTCATAAATCACAAATAATCTGCGCAAATTCTAAAGATTTGCACACAGAAGGAGAAGGAACACCTGAAACGGCTTTGAAACGGTCCTTTTTCGCGCAGACGAAATTGATTTCAATATTTCAAGCAATTATGGTAATAAATCGAGCTGATAAATTATGATTTACCCACAAAATATGAAATTAAAATTTGTTAAAATGGTCAAAATATATATTTTATGGACATTTAGCTTGATATTTTAATCTAATTGGTCTATATTAAGGTCATGAAAACGATTTAGTTGATTTCGAACTAAAAATCAACGAAAGAATACTTAATCGTTTAATATGGAAAATCTGTTCATTCTATAAAGGAGGAAAAGAAATGAAAAAGAAAGTTATGAGCATCGTTTTAACGGCATCGATGGTTGCTTCGATGGCAGCTCCTGTACTTGCAGAAGCTACAACGGAAGGCGCAGCATCGGATGAAGGAAAAGTTCTCAATATTCAGTGCTGGAACGAGGAATTCAAGAGCCGTATCACAGATCATTATCCGGGGTATGAAGAAGTGGACGCTACTCATGGCAAGATCGGTGATGTTGATGTTGTATGGACCATTACACCGTCTGACGACAATGCATACCAGAACAATCTGGACAGCGTTCTTCCGGACAATGAAAACAAGGATGCAGATGAGAGAACGGATATGTTCCTTGTAGAAGCTGACTATGCTCTTAAATATGTAAACAGTGATGTAGAAGTAACCATTCCGCTGGCAGACCTTGGAATTACGGATGATGACCTGAGCAAACAGTATCAGTATACCAAGGATGTTGTTACAGACAGCGAAGGAAAGCAGCGCGGCATTTCATGGCAGGCCTGCTCCGCAGGACTGATCTATAACCGCGAGGCAGCCAAGGCGGTTCTCGGATCCGACGATCCGGAGACAGTTCAGGAAGCTGTTAAGGACTGGGATTCCTTCAACGCAACCGCTGCAAAACTGAAAGAGGCGGGATATAAGATCACTTCCACCGTTAATGATACGTACCGTGTATATTCCAACAATGTATCCGCTCCGTGGGTACAGGATGGCAAGGTTGTTATCGATGACAACATTATGAAATGGGTTGACGACTCCAAGGCACTCGTTGACGCAGGCGAAACCGGAACCGCAGATCTGTGGTCCGATGACTGGTCCGCAGGCTTCTTCCCGGATGGAAAGGTATTCTGCTACTTTGGACCGGCATGGCTGATTAACTTCTCCATGCATGCAGACGAAGAAGGATCTATTGCGAACCAGGGCGGCTGGGGCCTTTGCGAAGGACCGCAGGGTTATTACTGGGGCGGCACATGGATCTGCGCAGCAAAGGGAACCGACAACCCGAGCCTTGTTAAGGACATCATGCTGACCATGTGCACCAACAATGACGTTATGAAAGAAATCGCTACGGCTGACAGCGACTGCGTAAACAACAGCGAAGTTCTGGCGGAACTGGCTAACAGCGATGAAGGCGCAAACGCTGTACTGGGCGGACAGAACCCGTACGCACAGCTGGCTGCCGGCGCAGAGAATGTTGACATGAGCAACATCAGCTTCTATGATCAGGGATGCAACGAAGAGTTCCAGTCAGCTATGAAGAACTACTTCGATGGCAACGCCACCAAGGATGATGCACTGGCTCAGTTCAAGACAGCCATCACGGAGAAATATCCGGAGCTGACGGCCGAGTAATTTATAACCGGAGCAGAACAGAATACAGGGTTCATAATCCGATCCTAAACCGTGCCTGCCTGTAAAACAGGCGGGTACGGTTTTTTTAATCGAAAAACAGCAAAAATGACATGCGGCTGCGAAAGAGAAGGAAAGAGAAGGGCAGTATGTCACTGCCGGATGTGAAGTTTGCTGTCAAACGATAGAAAAGATAAAAAGGCAAGGGAGGCAGGCATATGCACAACAATCATAAGGCGGTCAGGTATAACCGGTGGGGTTACATTTTCGTAATTCCGTTTCTGGTGGTTTTTGTAATCTTTCAGCTGATCCCGCTGGTTAGAACGATCTATAACAGTTTCTTTGAGAATTATATGAGCGGACTGAGTCACATCGGGCCAACGTTTGTTCAGTTCGGCAATTATGTAAAACTGTTTTCCAGCGGAGATATCTGGAAATATTTCGGGAATACCATGATCATGTGGGTCATGTGCTTTGTGCCGCAGCTGTTTTTCTCACTGCTCCTGGGCGCCTGGTTCTCCGATGAGATGCTCCGCCTGAAAGGCAAACGCTTTTTCAAGACGGTTATCTATCTTCCGAACCTGATTATGGCTTCCGCGTTTGCCATGCTGTTCTTTACCCTGTTCTCGGATGGAGGACCGATTAACTCCATTCTGGTTGGGATGCACGTGATTGATCAGCCGTATAAGTTTTTCTCCCATGTGGGAAGTACGCGTGGACTGATTGCTTTTATGAATTTCCTGATGTGGTTTGGCAATACCACCATCCTTCTGATGGCCGGCATGATGGGCATCGATACCTCTTTGTTCGAGGCGGCGTCGGTGGACGGTGCAACTTCCACCCAGATTTTCTTTAAGGTAACCCTCCCGCTTCTTCGCCCGATCCTGGTGTATGTACTGATCACCTCTCTGATCGGCGGCCTGCAGCTGTTCGATGTTCCGCAGATTTTGACCAATGGTTCCGGAGATCCGATGCGCTCCTCCATGACTATGATCATGTATCTGAATAAGCATCTGTACAGTAAGAACTATGGTATGGCCGGCGCACTTTCGGTATTTTTGTTTGTCATTACCGGCGTCCTGAGTGTCATCGTCTTCAAGCTGGTCGGAAGCGATAACAAAGAGTAAGGAGGAGGGGAGATTATGTCAAATACTTCAAATTCAAATACCACATCGGCTGAAACGGCGAAGAAGAAAAAGAAGGGTATGCCGGTAGGCGTCAGAAAAACGATTGCTTATATTGTCCTGATCCTGATTACCATTCTGTGCCTGTTCTGGTTCTATGTTTTGTTTATCAACGCCACCCGCACGAATTCGCAGATTACACACGGCTTTTCGGCGGTACCGGGGGCCAGTTTCCTGAATAACTGGAACAATCTGATTCACGGAACACTGCCGGTTCTGCGGGGAATGCTGAACTCTTTTATCATTGCCGGCTGCAGCGCATTCCTGTGCGTTTATTTCTCGGCAATGACGGCCTATGGCCTGTATGCCTACGAATTTAAGATGAAAAAATTCCTGAACACCATGATCCTCGGAATTATGATGATCCCGACACAGGTAACCGCTCTCGGTTTCGTACAGCTGGTTCAGGATATGAGGCTGGAGGACAATTTCATTCCGCTGATTATTCCGTCGATTTCAGTCCCGGTTACGTACTTTTATATGAGACAGTATATGCAGAGCTCACTGCCGATGGCATTGATTGAAGCCGCCCGGATCGACGGCTCGGGGGAGTTTCATACCTTTAATGCGATTGTACTTCCTCTGATGAAACCGGCGATCGCCGTTCAGGCGATCTTCACCTTTGTGTCCAGCTGGAACAATTACTTCATTCCGTCCCTGATCCTTCATAAGGACAAGATGAAGACGCTGCCTATACTGATCGCACAGCTTCGTTCCGCGGACTGGCTGAAATTTGATATGGGCCAGGTGTATATGATGATCGCCTTCTCCATATTCCCGGTTATTATCGTTTACCTGATTCTGTCCAGATACATTGTCGGCGGAGTTGCCGTCGGCGCTGTCAAGGGATAATGATTCGGGGGAATACTGCGGAGCGGGCTGCCATTCTTTACAAAAGCTGAAGTTTCAGATATAACTGTGGTAGAGGAGGATGTCATGGTATCGATGAAGGATATTGCCCGGGAGTGCGGTGTTTCCGTTGCCACAGTCAGCAAGGCATTAAACAATTACAATGATATAGGGACCGAAACCAGAAAGAAGATCCAGGAAACGGCACAGAGAATGGAGTATTTCCCGAATTCTTCTGCCCGGGCTTTGAAAACAAGCCGCACCTATAATCTGGGAGTTCTGTTCGTCGATGAGGCTAACAGCGGACTAACCCACGATTTCTTCGCTCATATTCTGGAAAGTTTCAAAAAAACAGCGGAAGAAAGGGGATACGATATTACCTTTACAAGCAACAGTATCGCATCCCGGAAGACGACCTATCTGGAACACTGCCGGTATCGCGGCGTGGACGGCGTAGTCATTGCCTGCATTGATTTCTACTCCGATGCGGTGCAGGAACTGATCCGGTCCAGCCTTCCGGTGGTAACCATCGACCACGTATTTGACAACCGCATTTCGGTTATGTCGGATAATGTAAAGGGAATGAAGGAACTGACGCAGTTTGTTTACAGGAAGGGGCATCGGAAAATAGCCTATATCCACGGTGCTGATTCCTCCGTTACGCGCGCCCGGCTTTCCAGCTTTTACCATACGCTGTTTGATCTGAATGTACGCGTCCCGGAGGAATATGTTTCCGAGTGTGCTTACCGGGATGTGGAAATGGCTGAGAGGGAAACGGAACGGCTGCTTGAGCTGAAGGAACCGCCGACCTGTATTTTTTATCCGGACGACACCAGCTGCATCGGAGGATTGAATGTGCTTCGCCGGCACAGGCTTCGGATTCCGGAGGATATCTCCGTGTGCGGGTACGATGGTCTGCAGATCGCCAGCCTTCTTTCACCGAAACTGACGACCGTATGGCAGGACACGACGACCATCGGAAGATATGCGGCGGAGAAATTGATTTCACTGATTGAGAATCCGAAAACAACACTGATTGAACACATCATCGTGCCCGGCCGAGTCGTTCCGGGCGAGACGGTGGCCGATATAAACGGTAAAAACGGCAGATAAGAAACGCGAAAAGCGGTGCCGCGGCACAAAGCCGCGGCTTTTTACTTGCTGTGAATACACTTAAATGCTATAATTCGATAGATGCAGACAAGAGGCAGTTATTTTCAGCCGCGGCGGTGCAGGAAAGGATATCCGGAGATAATGAGCAGTATTATCATTGGGGTTGCCGGTGGTTCCGGTTCGGGGAAATCTACGTTCACGAATCGCCTGAAGGAAGAGTTTGGCGATAAAATCGCAGTTGTATACCATGATAATTATTATAAGCGGCAGGACGACGTTCCTTTTGAGAAAAGAGTCAGGGTAAATTACGATCATCCCGATTCACTGGAGACAGATCTGCTGGTCAGACATCTGAAAATGCTGAAGGAAGGGCAGGCGGTTGACTGCCCGGTGTATGACTATGCCGTTCACAACCGCACGGACCGGACCGTACATATAGAACCCCGCAGGGTTATCCTGGCGGAAGGTATTCTGCTGCTGGCCGATAAGCGGGTCCGTGACCTTTGCGATATTAAAATATTTGTCGATGCGGATGCCGATGAGCGTATTCTCCGCCGGGCTATCCGTGATGTGCATGAGCGGGGAAGGGATCTGAACGGTATCATGAAACAGTATCTGGCCACGGTAAAACCGATGCACTACCTGTATGTGGAACCGACCAGAGCATTGGCGGATATTGTGATTAACAGCGGGATGAATGACGTCGCATTCGATATCGTCAGGTCAAAAATAAAGCAGGTACTGGATGAAGACTGACATACAGGGGACGGTTTCGCTGCTGCTGGATTGGTTTCATCAAAGCGGACGGGAACTTCCGTGGAGAAAGGATACGGATCCGTATCATGTGTGGGTATCGGAAATCATGCTGCAGCAGACCCGCATAGAAACCGTTCTTCCCTACTATGCAAGGTTTATGAAAGCTCTGCCGGACATAGAGGCATTGAGTCAGTGTCCGCAGGAGAAACTATTGAAACTGTGGGAGGGACTCGGTTATTACAGCCGGGTCCGCAACATGCAGAAAGCTGCGGCTGTCATTGCCGAAACGTATGGAGGAAAGTTCCCGGAACGTTATGAACAGATCCGTACCCTTCCCGGAATCGGGGATTATACAGCCGGTGCAATCGCGTCCATTGCCTTCGGCGAGGCAGTGCCGGCGGTGGATGGCAATGTACTGCGTGTACTGACCCGCCTGACCGGGAATGAGTCCGACGTCCGGAAGGAAAGGGCGAAAAAATGGGCCGGAGAACTGGTGAGGGAGCTGATTCCGAAACAGGAACCGGGAGCTTTTAATCAGGCATTGATGGAATTCGGGGAGGTGATCTGCCTTCCATCGCCGGAAAACCGGTGTGATCAGTGTTTTTTGAAAAGCTTCTGCCAGGCATACGCCTGTCACAAGACGGACACAATCCCGTACCGCTCACCGGCGAACCCGAAAAAAACGGAAGAAAAAACGGTGCTTGTCATCCGCGACAGCGTCTCCTATCTGTTTCACAGGCGCAGTCCGAAAGGTCTTTTGGCCGGCATGTATGAGCTTCCGAATACAGACGGATTTTTAAGCCCACAGGAGGCTGCCCGCAAGGCAGAGGAGCTTTCGGGGCGGACGCCGGTCCGGGTGGAGGAGCTTCCGCAGGCACGGCATCTTTTCAGCCATGTGGAATGGCGGATGAAAGGATACCTGATCATCGCAGAAAATATGAAGGAACCCCGGAAAGATGGCTATTTTCTCAGCACGGCCGCCGCTGCCCTTGAAAAACTGGCTGTTCCCGGCGCCTTTCGCACATACATGAAGTATGTGCGGTGATAACGTCACGCCGGGGGATACCGGCACAAATTGTACGCATAAGTTCACGCAGGATGGAGCCTGCCGCTTCACCCGGGGCCGGACAGGAGAAAGATTGATTCAGCGAAGGGACTTATCGGGTACACTATCAAACAGGAGATTATATATGAAAATTCTGACGGTAACTGTACCGTGCTACAATTCAGAAGCTTATATGGAAAAATGCATCCGGTCGCTTCTGCCCGGAGGGGAGGATATCGAGATCCTGATTGTCGATGACGGTTCCACGAAGGATCGTACAGCCCAGATTGCGGATGCATACGCAGCGAAATATCCCGGCATCGTCCGTGCCATTCACCAGGAAAACGGAGGGCACGGTGAGGCAGTGAACACGGGAATCAAAAACGCCAGCGGCCTTTATTTCAAGGTGGTCGACAGTGACGACTGGGTTGGCAAAAAGGCGCTTCTCGAGATCATCGCCAGACTGAAACAGCTCGAAAGGGAGAAGACACCGGTGGATGTGTTCCTTACCAACTTTGTCTACAATAAGGAGGGAGCCCGCCACAAGAAAGTCATGCGCTTCGGGCGCGTTTTTCCGGAAGAACAAATCTTTACCTGGTCCGATGTCCGGCATATGAAGGCAACCCAGTATGTACTGATGCATAATCTGATTTACCGGACCGGGCTTTTGCGCCGGTGCGGCCTGAAACTCCCGGCCCATACCTTCTATGTGGATAGTATTTTTGCATTCCAGCCATATCCCTATGCTAAAAAGTTATATTACATGGATGTGGATTTCTACTTTTACTATGTGGGCCGCAGCGATCAGTCGGTCAATGAAGAAGTCATGATCCGGCGAATAGACCAGCAGATCCGGGTGAACGAGATGATGGTCGACATCATGGCATCTCAAAATTTCTTCGGGCTGGATAAAAATGTAAAAAAATACATGTATAAATACCTGAACACGGTAACCACGGCAACGAACGCACTGCTTCTTGTTTCCGGAACCGAAGAAAATCTGGAGAAGAAGAGGGAGTTCTGGAGATATATCCGCAGAAGAAGTTTCCCGGTGTACTGGCATCTGCGCACGAGCGGCATGGGCATCGGCCTTAATCTGCCCGGAGAATTCGGACGGAAAATAGACGTGCGCGGCTACAAGATAGCCAGAAAAATGATTGGATTTAACTGACAGGCAAAACAGCAGACGGCCAGGTATAAAATAAGAGAGTGTGTCAGGAGGAACTGAGTTTATGGAAGAGAACACGAAAAATTTTATTGAAGAGTTCATCGATGAGGACCTTGCGAACGGACATGTGGACAGGGTGGTTACACGTTTTCCGCCGGAACCCAACGGTTATCTTCACATTGGGCACGCCAAGGCCGTACTGCTGAACTACACCATAGCTCAGAAGTATCACGGAACGTTCCATCTTCGTTTTGATGATACCAACCCGACGAAGGAAAAATCCGAATTTGTCGAATCCATCAAGGCAGATATCCGGTGGCTTGGCGCCGACTGGGGAGATAATCTTTTCTATGCGTCCAACTACTTTGATCAGATGTATGAATATGCGGTCCGGATCATCAAAAAGGGCGATGCCTATGTCGATGATCTCAGCGCCGATGAAATCCGCGCGTACCGGGGCACACTGACGGAGCCGGGCAAAAACAGCCCCTGCCGTGATCGTTCCGTGGAAGAGAATCTGAAGCTTTTTGAGGAAATGAAGGCGGGAATTTATCCGGATGGGTCCAGGGTACTCCGCGCCAAAATTGATATGGCATCCCCGAACATGAATATGCGTGACCCGGTCATCTACCGCATTGCCCATATTCCGCACCAGAACACAGGAGACAAGTGGTGCATCTACCCGCTGTATGACTTTGCCCATCCGATCGAGGACGGAATTGAGGGAGTTACCTTCTCACTGTGCACTCTGGAATTTGAGGATCACCGCCCGCTGTACAACTGGGTGGTTAAGGAGTGCGGGTTTAACGTCAATCCTCCGCGGCAGATTGAGTTTGCGAAACTGTACCTGAAGAATGTAGTTACCGGAAAACGGTACATCAAGAAGCTGGTAGAGGATGGCATTGTAGACGGATGGGATGACCCGAGGCTGGTTTCCATCGCCGCACTGCGCCGCCGCGGTTTCAGCCCGGAGTCCATCCGGAGGTTTGTTGAACTTTCCGGCATCAGCAAGAGCAACAGTGTTTCCGATTATGCCATGCTTGAATATTGCCTGAGGGAGGATCTGAAACCGAAGGCACCGCGTGTTATGGCGGTGCTGGATCCGGTCAAACTGGTGATCGATAACTATCCGGAAGATGCCATGGAGGAGCTGGAAGTCCCGAACAATCAGGAGAATCCGGAGCTTGGCACCCGCAAGGTTCCGTTTGGCCGCGAAATCTGGATCAATCGTGATGACTTCATGGAAAATCCGCCGAAGAAATACTTCCGTATGTTCCCGGGCAACGAGGTTCGCCTCATGAACGCCTATTTCGTTACATGCACCGGCTGTGAGAAGGATGCGGACGGGAATGTTACGGTAATTCACGGTACCTATGATCCGGCGTCCCGCGGAGGAAACAGCCCGGACGGCCGCAAGGTGAAGGGAACCATACACTGGGTTGCCGTCAGAACCGCATTTCAGGCGGAAGTACATCTGTACGAGAATATCGTTGATGAAGAGAAGGGCGTTTACAACGAGGAGGACGGCAGCATTAATGTCAATCCGCATTCCCGCACGGTTCTTGTCAACTGCCAGCTGGAGCCGTCCCTGAAGGATGCGAAGGCTTACCAGCAGTTCCAGTTTGTCCGCACCGGCTACTTCAATGTAGATTACAGGGATTCAACGGAAGGCCATCCGGTATTCAACCGGATTGTTGAGCTGAAAAGCTCGTTCAGGCTGCCGAAAGACTGAGAGGGAAAACCGCCGCTGCAATGCGACAAAATTATGATCTGAAACTATTGCGTCCGGCCGCCCACAGGCAGCCGGACGTATGTGACTGACATTAAAAGCAGCTGCAGGCACATAAAATCCGGCAGCCGGCAAACAACCGGGGGGAAAAGCCATGAACCGATTTTATGACGGAATCACGGAGTTTATATTTGTGGAGAACGAGCCTGCCCGGTCGGACATTATTTTCGTACCGGGCGGAAATTATCCGGATGCGGCCAGAAAGGCGGCAAAACTTTATCAGGAAGGGTATTCGGATTATATCCTGCCCAGCGGACGCTTCAGCATCCGGACCGGACATTTTGAAGGCAGACAGGAAACGGAGTGGGAATACCTGAAGGATATACTGCTGGAGGAAGGCGTGCCGGAAAAAGCCATATTGAAGGAAGATCGGGCAACCTTTACGTACGAGAATGCGATTTTCTCAAGGAAAGCGGCAGATCGGGCCGGGCTGGCTGTAAAAAGGGCGATCCTCTGCTGCCAGGCGTTTCATGCCCGCCGGGCGCTTATGTATTACCAGCAGCAGTTTCCGGAAGCTCAGTTCCTGGTGTGCCCGGCAGTAACGCAGGGAATATCCAGGGATACCTGGTTTCTCGATCAGCATGCCGTGAACCGGGTACTGGGGGAGCTGACGAGAATCGGGGAACAGTTTCACTGCATGCTTCCCCTCACCCCGCAGGAAGCGGAAGAAGCGGATTCTCATCCGCCGCGGGCGGTGACCCTGGATGAATACAGAAAAAAGATGAAGGAGATGGATCCATGATCAGACTGATCGCCAGCGACCTGGACGGAACCCTGGTTCCGGAAGGGGGCAGCGTGCTCACTCCGGAGTATTACGATGTCATACGGGAACTTAAAAAGAAGGGGATCATTTTCATAGCCGCCAGCGGGCGGGGACTTCCAAGCGCCAGAAAATTATTACAGCCTGTATCGGAGGATGTGTATTTTCTGACGGAGGAGGGAGCTTACGGATCCTGGCGCGATAAAATATTGTTTGAAACAACCCTGGATGAAAAAGTGGCTGAAAGAGTGATCCGCTATACCCGGGAACACTGGAAGGATATCCTGATTCTTCGCTCCACGGCTGAAAAGCTCCTGGTGGAAGCAGACGATCCATCCGTGATTCCGGGAATTCTCGGAGGCTACGGCATGGAGTGGGAGAGCGTAAGGAACCTGGAAACTATCCATGTTCCAAGCATGAAGATAGCGGTCCACTGGGACAGAGAGGATGCAGCAAAGGAAGCTGCCGCCCTCCAGCGTGTGGCCGGGGAGCACGCCAGTGTGGTTGTCTCCGGGGTTCACTGGGCGGATATCGTACCTCCAACCGTCAGCAAGGGCGGCGGTCTTCGAAAATTTCAGCAGCTGCTGGGGATTTCAAAGGAAGAAACCATGGTTTTCGGAGATAACCTGAACGATATATCCATGTTCCGGGAGGCGGCGGTCAGCTATGCTGTCCCGGAGGCGCGCCCGGAAGTGAAGGACGCTGCCGTGAAAATCACAGAAAGCAGAACAAAGGATGGCGTCCTGAAAATAATGAAAACCCTGCTGTAAAACAGCAGGGTTCTTTACATCTTTTTAATTGAGAGACGTAAGGCTGGGGAGTACAAGGTTGCGGATGATCCCCAGAATCATCAGGTGAACCGGATAGAAACAGTAGAAAAAGTACTTCAGCTGCCTTCCGCGTTTCCCGTTATACATAAACACCGGGATAAAAGCCAGAGGCGCAGGCATTTTTTCATATTCAATAAATGCACCGCCGCACAGACACTGGGACAGGCGGGACGTGCGAAGAATATACAGTACTTCAATCAGAAAAACACCGCGTTGTGCATAATCGGTTTTCAGCATATGGGCAAGAATAAGCCCGGAAACCAGAATCAGCAGCTGGATGGGAATGCGGCCGGTCATCTCCGAAACACCCCACATTACCAGCAGACCGATCAACAGCGTAAAATATACGTTCTGGTAATTCATGACAGGCTGACCTGTTTTCAGCGCCCAGTCAAACGGAAATTCCGATATCAGCGCAAAGAGGAACATCCGCTGCGCGTATTTTTTCACATTGTGCGTGTGCACAAAGCCTTCCACCAGCAGAAAACAGAAGATGGGAAAAGCCAGACGGCCAACCCGCCGCATAATATAATACAGCGTCTTCAGATTTTGAAAGAGCTCCGGATTGGAGTATATCCCCCGCATGCTAAGAAGCGGAAGGACGAGAGCCGCCCCTGTGTGATCAATCAGCATGGTGATGATGGCGATCATCTTCAGAACACTTCCCGGCCAGCCGTACTTTTCTCTGAAATGATGTATGGCTGCGCCGGCTCTTGCCGGGAAACGTTCCACGGTTCCCGGGTTATCCGTATTATTCATCTGACTTCCCTCTATGTGCACAGTATACATCCGTTATTATTTCGCGATCAGCTTCAGAATTTCGTTCGACCTTGCGATGAATTTGGTCATAGCGTCAGCGGACAGCGGCTTGTCGGCGAGAAGTGCCAGATCGTACAGCTGCTGGCAGATCATGCCGGTGTGCCCGCCATCCTTGTGGCCGAGTACATATTGAACCAGGCTGTTGTTTGCGTTCAGTACCAGCGTGGAGGATGCAGGGAAAGCATTCGGATCCATTCCGTACATCCTGAACATTTCCTGTGTGCGCCGGCTTTCCTCGGACATAACCATCATGGAGGATACATCCGCGTTCTTCAGCTTCTCAACCTTCACCTCCAGCTTGTCGTTGCTTAAAGCCTTGCGGAAGATTTCAGTCAGGCTGTCGGTTTCGGCCTTCAGATCGGCCTGCACGTCATCTTTCATGCCGGCGGTCACATCAGCATCGATGCTTTCAAATTTAACTTCCTCATTTTTCTGCTCTGCGTGGGAAAGATACGCGGTATCAATGTTATGGCGGAAGATGACGGCGTCCATGCCGTTCTGACGGAACATATTGATATACTGACCCTGCTGCTGTTCATTGGTAACGTAATAAATCGTGGTCTTCGGCTTTTCCTTCTTTTCATCTTCCGCATTTTCGGCGGGAGCGGAGTCTGATTTTTCATCAGCGGCACCTGGATCAGCGGAGACATTCGTTTCTGTTTCCACCTTCTCAGCGTCGCCTTCTTCGGTCTTTCCGGTTCCATCTTCAAAGGTTTCCTCCGGAACTTTTCCAGAAGCGGCCGCCTTGTCTGCCTTTTCCTTATCCAGCAGTTCCTTCAGCGTGAAATATTTGCCGTCCAGATCCTTGTAGAGGATGAAGTCATTCATACGCTCATCAAATTTTTCGTCGCGCAGGCAGCCGTACTTTACAAACGGGCTGATATCATCCCAGTACTTCTCATAATTCTGCCGGTCGGTCTTGCACATACCGGAGAGCTTGTCGCAAACTTTCTTCGTGATGTAGTCAGAAACCTTTTTAACAAAGCCATCGTTCTGAAGATAGCTTCTGGATACATTCAGCGGCAGATCCGGGCAGTCGATGACACCCTTCAGAACCATCAGATATTCCGGAATAACTTCCTTAATATTATCGGCAATGAACACCTGGCTGTTGTAGAGCTTGATGGTGCCTTCCAGTTTGTCGTAGTCCAGGTTAACCTTCGGGAAGTAGATAATTCCTCGCAGGTTAAACGGATAATCCATGTTCAGGTGGATCCAGAAGAGCGGCTCCTTATAGTCGTTAAATACCTTGCGGTAAAAGTCCTTGTATTCCTCAGGCTTGCATTCGCCCGGAGACCTGGTCCAGAGCGGATGGATATCATTGACCGGGACAGGGCGCTTGTTGATTTTCACGCGCTCACGGGCAGGAGATACCTCCACCTGCTTTTTCCCTCCGTTGCCATCATCCTGTTCCTCATATTTCGCATCCTCATGGATATGTTCGGCCACGACATCGGTATCCTTCAGATCCTTCTCGTCGATCGTCTCATATTCCTGCGGAGCATTTGCCTTCTCCAGATAAATTTCTACCGGCATAAACGCGCAGTATTTTTCGAGGACTTCACGGACGCGGTATTCGTTGGCAAATTCGAGAGATTCATCATTCAGATGAAGGATGATGGTGGTGCCGGTTTCCTTTTTTGTTCCATCGCCGATGGTGTAATCCGTCATGCCGTCGGATTCCCAGTGAACCGGAACGGCATCCTTCTGATAGGAGAGAGTATCAATTTCTACCAGATCCGCAACCATGAAAGCAGAATAGAACCCCAGACCGAAGTGGCCGATGATGTCGTTTTTGCCGCCCTGATCCTGGTATTTCTTAACGAAGTCACTTGCACCCGAAAATGCAATCTGAGTAATGTATTTTTCAACCTCATCAGCGGTCATGCCCAGACCAGTATCGGTGAAGGTCAGCGTCTTGTTGTCCGGGTCGCAGACCACATGGATGCTGTCCTTATGGTCTTCCGGATAAGCATAATCCCCCATCAGGGCAATTTTATGCAGCTTGGTAATGGCATCACAGCCGTTGGAAATCATTTCACGTACGAAAATATCATGATCCGAATAAAGCCATTTTTTGATAATCGGCATCATGTTCTCGCTGTTTATCGATAAATTTCCCTTTTTTGTTTCCATAAAATCACACTCCTATGTCATACAGAATAGACACTTACATCTGTACATTTTAGGACGGGGTTTAGGAAAAGTCAATATAAAATAGCACTCAATTTAAATGAGTGCTAGCAAACCAATCGGAGATTTTTCAAAGCTGACTTTGTATGGCAATGTTCAGCTGGCGGAACATTGCCGTAACGTACCGGTCCCAGGCCTGCTCCAGTGAGCGGTCTGCGGAAAAAACGCGCAGCGCTGTTCCGGAAGTTACAGATACAGATCCGGAAACATAGACAATATTGATATACAGCCCGCTTACGTCCCCGGAGGTAAGAGGAGCGCCCGTATCGGACAGGAGCTTTTGCACGATTTCTTCAGGTGCACGGAATACAAACCGCATTTTGAGCGGTTTTTGATGCCCGCGGATCATATCGAATACATGCGGACGTACATATCCCCAGGCTACATATTCGGGGTGCTTCCCGGCATCCTCCCGGTCAAAGTAGCCGGTACGGTAATGCCCGTCCATGAGATAGGTCATGCAGGTTGTCACCGATCCCTCTGTGAGAAGGAACGAATCAAAAGCCGGCCGGGCAAGCAGAGTATTCATAAATAATTTTAAATCCTCAACAGTCGCTGAAAGCAAGACGGGAGCCTCCCTATGGTAATCTGTAATCAGATGCGTGGAACCGGTGGTATTATCGCACAGTCCGCCGGAAGATTCCAATAGTAAAATTATGACCTTTCGATCTCTAAGGATGCCACGGATTGCTCCGTTTCTTCGAAACTCCCGCAACCCTTGCCTCCTCATCATGATATAATAAATATAAATGATCTCGTGACGCTTTCGCGCCGCTTCATGCCTCCTGTGGGGCGTGTCAATAAGTCCTGCCGCCACTCACAGGCAAGCATGCGTGGTGACGGACTTTTGACACTGTAAACATATAAATTCGCGCAGGCGAAAAACAGACAGAATGGAGGAATCGCTTCCTGAACGGGCGATGATGGGTAATGATGAATAAGCGGATGGTATC
>Ga0256404_1003431_pt1 | contig 32253 bp, 32 predicted proteins | sample RumenRJG_01DNA_FD_185990 | JGI IMG/M metagenome (GOLD analysis project Ga0256404, IMG submission 185990) | Bovine rumen microbial communities from Lethbridge, Alberta, Canada - RJG_01 | ecosystem: Host-associated > Mammals > Digestive system > Stomach > Rumen | place: Canada: Alberta | collected...
TGCCTGCCCGACAACTGCACCACTGTCGTGCTGATCACCCGCGGCGGCATTGCCAAGCGCATGGAAAAAAGCGAGCTTGAAAACCTGACCCGCGCCGGCCGCCAGATCATGACCCTTGATCCGGGCGATGAAATTGCCATGATCCGCCTGACGAACGGCACGAGTGACCTCTTCATGGTCAGCAGCATGGGGCGCGGCCTGCGCATCAGCGAGGATGAAATCCGCACCATGGGACGCTCAGCCCGCGGCGTCAGAGCCATGAAACTCGATAAAGGCGATGTGATCATCTCCTGCGAAGTCGTCGCTGACGACAGCAAAATTCTGCTTGTCAGCGAGCACGGCATCGGCAAGATCACATCTTACAATGAATTTTCAGTGCATCACCGCGCCACAGGCGGCCAGCGCGCCATGCGCATCAATGAGCGCACAGGAAAGCTGGCTGTCGCCAACACTGTCTTTGAAGGCGACGAAGTGGCTCTCATGACCGCCGGCGGAAACATCATCCGCCTGGCTGTCAATTCGATTCCCCAGCTGGGCCGTGAGGCGGCAGGCTCCTATCTGATCCGGCCCGAAGAGGGCGATTCAGTGGCCAACGTCTCGCTGATTCACAAAGAAGATCTTGTGCAGCCGCCGTCTCACTCTGAGCCGCAGGCTGTCAGACCGCACTGTCCTGATTCCTCCATGCTCCCGTTCGATGATGGTGAAAGCGGCGCCGGCGATGACGTGGAGTCGGAACCGGTTCCCGGCGCAATGCTTGACGAAGACAGTGCCGACAGCAGCGGCGAAAACTCTGAGCAGCCCGGCGGCGATCCGGACAAAGAGGTATAAGCCATGAAATTCGCCCGTGACGGTTATTTCATCATGACATGCGTTTTTGCGGCAGCCGTGCTTCTCGGCCTGCTCTGCCGCTGGACGCTTGTCGTCATGCTGCCTGTGCTGGCTCTGACAGTGTGGTTCTTCCGCGACCCTGAGCGCACGCCGGAAGGCGAAGGCTGGCTCAGCCCTGCGGACGGCGAGGTCGTCGAAATTTTCGAGACTGAACACCCCTACACCGGGAAAGCGCTGAAAATAGGCATCTTCATGAATATTTTCAGCGTCCACGTCAACCGCATGCCCTCTGCCGGCACTATTGAGTACCTTGAGTACGTTCCCGGGAAAAAATGGTTTGCGAACGCCGACAAGGCATCTGAGGACAATGAGCGCATGTACGTCGGCTACGAATCTGAGAAAGGGCGCGTGCTTCTCACGCAGATTGCCGGTCTGGTAGCGCGCCGCATTGTGTGCCGCCTGAAAAAAGGCGACCGCCTGGAGCGGGGGCAGCGTTTCGGCATGATCAAGTTCGGCAGCAAAGTTGACGTTTACCTGCCGCTGTCAGCCCGCTGTCTTGTAAAAACCGGTCAGAAAGTCACTGCCGGCCGTACCGTCATTGCCCGCTGAAGCACGGAAGCTATGCAGGTCTCATGACAGAAGGAGCTCGTCATAGATGAAAAAAATCAAGCTTCGACTCAAATACCGGAAAAGGTTTAAGGCCATACCCATACGGAACAACATTCCCAACATGATCACCAGCGGCAATCTGCTGTGCGGCATGCTTTCACTGATTCTCACAGTCCGCGGGCACTACCTTCCGGCAGCGTGGATGATTCCCTGCGCTGTGTTCTTCGATTTCATGGATGGCAAAGTCGCGCGCGCCATGGGCGTGAGCAGCGATTTCGGCGTGGAGTTCGACAGCCTCGGCGACGTGGTGTCCTTCGGGGTTGCGCCGGCCATTCTGCTTTACTCCGCAGCGCTGCGCACTCTTCCCGGCGTCACAGGAGCCATTGCCGCCGCTTTCTTCGCGCTGTGCGGAGCCCTGCGCCTGGCACGGTTCAACGTGGTGCACGTGCCGGGGCCTTTTCAGGGGCTTCCGATTCCCGCGGGCGGCTTTTTCCTGATTTCGTTTATCATCGGCGGCGTGGTGCTGAAAATCCCCACATGGCTGCTCGGCATCATCACGGCAGCAGTAGGCGTGCTGATGATTTCGTCAATTCCCTACGGCAACCTGAAAACTATCAGGAAAGGTTGCATGAACAAAGCGAAGCTCTGCGGCCTGGCCGTTTTCACACTGGCTGTCTTTATTCTCACCCGCAGCAGAGGTTTTCTGATTCTCAGCTCAATCTATCTGCTGAGCGGCCTGGTCCGCTTTGACTGGGGAACCTGGCTTGCCCTTCCCGATCCAGCCAGCGCCGCCGAAAAAGAGCCGGCAGCAGAACAGGAACAGCACTGAAACTTTAATACTGCCACAGGGAGGCCTGAACATGAGGTGGAGGAAATGCATCATTGACGGAACTTTCGGCGACAAAACCGTGCTGCTCACAACCGGCGTCATCGACCACCCGCGCGGCGTGGTGCTTCTTTTCCACGGCGTGCACAGCAGCGCCTCCTCGGAGCCGGGAAACAAGTATGCCCGGATCGGTACGGCACTCGCTGAAAACGGGTTCATGCCGGTTCTCACCGAAACAAGCCGGCGCGTCCGGAACCGCCAGGACTATGCGGGCCAGCCTCTGCGCTGGATCACCGAAGCATTTCAGGGAAAAACCTATGCTCAGGAACTTCAGGACTTTTACAGCGCCTACACAGCGGTGCGCAGTCTGCACCCCCGGCTGCCGCTGACGCTCTGGGGATTTTCCCTCGGCGGTCTGAGCGCTCTGCTGATCGCAGGCGGTGCCGTTAACGGCGGTGGCGCGCCGGCAGACATTGACGGTTTGATCATCTGCGGTTCCGGCGACAGAGTTTTTGAAGGAAACGCGGAAATCTTCAAACTCCCCATTCTCGACAGTCTTGAAAATACCGATGAGCTCCTCACAGCCGCAGGCGCGCTGAAGGTAAAATGGGCACACGTGTTCCGCGGCACAGAGGACACCACTTTTCCCTCTGACGCATGCCGCCGCATCTACAGCGCCATGCCGACAGAAAAAAAGGATTATTACGAGGTTGAGGGCAGCGATCATTCATTCCGCCTGCTTCACGGCAGCCCTTCAAACAAGCCCCTTGAAGAAGTATACCGCCGTATTCCCGAACTGTTCGGCCTGCGCTGAACGGTGCGGGCGCCAGCCGGAAAATTCCGGCTGGATTTTTTTGCCCTGCCGCCGGCGGATTCTGGCTCTTGACAATTCAAAATGATAAGATAATGTGTTTCGCAGAAATGTGCAGATGCAGAAATTTTTGCGCAAAGGAGTTTTATCCCATGGGAAATAAAACTATTGCAGAAGTCCGTTCTATGCCCGTCGACTCCAAGTTCCAGACTGTCGGACTCGTCACGGAGCTCCGGGAAAAAAGGGATAAGAACGACAAACCTTACTGGACCATCACAGTCATGGACAAATCAGGTTCACTGGACGCCAAGATCTGGGGAAATTCCCAGTGGTTCGACGCGCGCGTACGCGGCGCCCACGTTGAAATCAGCAACCCCGCGGAATCGCCGCTGGTGCAGAATCTTAAGGGGCAGACAGCTGGCCTGATCGGCAGCATCACAGAGTTCAAGGGCAAGCCGCAGTTTCAGTTCAACCAGATATGGCTTGTGGATCAGACCAGAGAAGAATACCAGCCCGGTGCCTTCATCCGTTCGGCCGCCGTATCTGCAGACAAGCTTGAAGCCGAGTTCTGGGACATTGTAAAAAACTGCGGCGGCACGGCGGGCGACTTTCTCCGCTTTGTGTTCACGCCTGACAGCACAACATGGCAGCTTTTCAAAATGCTGCCTGCGGCCGTGGCCCACCATCACGCGTACATGCACGGTCTGCTGGAACACACTCTGGGCGTCACACGGTCCGCGAGAGCCATTGCACAGAGCTACCGGGGCACTGTTTATGAACCGGACATGGACATTGTCACCGCAGGCGCCATTCTGCACGACATCGGCAAGATTGACACCTATACTCTGGACCCGGGGCCCGAGACGACTCTTGCGGGTACAGTGCTTGACCACATTGCGACAGGCTACGCACGGTTCATGAAACTGGCCGATCAGTTCAAACTCACCGACCCGACGCGCACGCTGCTCGGTCATATTATTCTGAGCCACCACGGACAGAAGGAGTTTGGATCGCCTGTGCTGCCCGCCACACCTGAGGCCCTGGTTGTCGCCGCCGCCGACAATCTTGATTTTTATCTGAACAGCTGGCACGGCTCGGTTGAGCAGCTTGACGGCGGTATGGAATCAGAGCGCGCCATTTCCGACTTCGACTTTTCCATGCAGCGGCGTCTGTGGAAATGGCGTCCTGAGCAGCCGAGGTAGAAGCCATGTCCTGGCAGTTTCAGATCAGCCGCCACGACGACGGCCGCCGCATTGATGCCGTGCTGCGCGGAATGTGGCCCGGGCTTCCGCTCGGCGCAATGATGAAATATTTCCGCAAGGGCGCTGTCCGCCTTGACGGAAAGCGGTGCGAAGCAAAAGACCACGTCACGGAAGGCCAGTATGTCTGGGTGCCGTGGGAAGAGCCGGGCACTGTGGGCCGTGCTGAGACGCCTGAAGGCGGCATCAGAAAACTTCCTCTCGACGTCATCTACAGCGATCAGTACGTCATGGTAGTCAACAAGCCCGCCGGGCTGCTGAGCCAGCCTGACCTTAAGGGCGAGGACAGCGTCGTCACCCGCGCGCTGGGCTATGCCGCAGACCCCGCCTATCCGCCGCAGCTTGTACATCGTCTCGACCGCAATACAAGCGGCGTGATGGTACTTGCCATGGACGGACCGACCACCCGGGCGCTGATGGAATGCTTCAAGGTTCACCGCACTGACAAGCGCTACTGGGCCATTGTCATCGGCGAACTGCCGCCCCGCGGCCGCATTGATGTGCCTCTTCTCAAGGACCCTGAGAAAAAACTGGTGCGCGTTGACCCGTCAGGCGAGCGTGCCGTGACAGAATACAAATGCCTCACCAGCGACGGGCAGTTCAGCCTCGCCGAGGTTCATCTGCTTACCGGACGCACGCATCAGATCCGCGTACACATGAATCACATCGGGCATCCGCTTCTCGGCGACGTAAAATACGGCGATTTCGGCACAAAAGGACTGCTGAAGGCCATGGGCGTCCGCCGCGCCATGCTCCACGCCAGAAGCCTCACGCTGAGCGGACTCCCCGCGTTCCTGTCACACCTCGAAGGCAGAACGTTCCGCGCGAAAGCGCCCGAGGATTTCTGCCGCATTCTTGAAAAGCTGGGTTTTATTGATCCCGGCGTCCGTCCCTAGGAGTGTCCTAAAATGGAAAAAAAGCTCACCCTGACCATTACCCCGCGTGCGAAAGAACGGCTGAGCGCCATGGGCAGTGAGTTCACTGTTGTTACAGGGCAGTTTGCCACGCCCCGAGGCCCGCTTCCGCTGGCAGTATGCCGCATCGGGGCGCCCGGGGCGTCTGCCCGGACCGGTTTTGCCGGACTGGAATGCGGCGGTCTGAAGATCTGGGCGCCTCTGTGCGAGTCGTACATCAGGAACGAAGTAATTATTGATCTGTACGCCGTTTCCAATATGGTGCTGCCGGTGGTGCTGACCGCCATTCTGGTGCCGCCCTGTGCAGGCAGCTGCGACCGCTGCTCTGCCGTGTGCCCTTCCAGAGGCCGGGAAGCCGGCGAATAATAATTAAGAGCCGGAAAAACCTGCGCCGCAGGCTTTTCCGGCTCTTTTTCTGCCGGTTAAATCCGCCGCACTGCATCAAAATGATTTAAATATATATTAAAAGAATTAATTAAAAACTGAAAATCTATCAAAATCACTTGTCACAGACGAACATCTGTGCTATAACACTGTTCAAAATTTCTGGGAGGTTCTGATTATGGCAGTAAAAAACAAGGTTTTCAAAATTCCCTTTGTGTTCGCGCTGATGTTCGTTCTCACTGTGATCATGGCCGCGCTGACGTGGATTCTGCCCGCCGGCACCTACGACATTGACCCGCAGACAAAGCGCGTCATCGCCGGCTCGTACCATGAGATAGCGCGCAACCCGCAGGGCTTGTGGGATATCTTCAATGCCATCACAAAAGGCACTGTACAGAGCGCCGTAATGATGGCCATGATATTTTTCATCGGCGGCGCCGTTGAGGTCATTCAGCAGACCGGCACCATCGATGCCGGAATGGGGCGCATTGTCTCGCTGCTGAAGGGACGTGAGAAGTGGGCGGTTATCATTATCATGGCCTTCATGTCCGTCGGCGGCGCTGTCGGTGTCTTCGCCAACCCTGTCATCGCACTGATTCCCCTGGGTGTCATGCTGGCAAAGAGTCTTGGCTATGATGCCGTAGTCGGTTTCGCCATGATTTATCTCGGCTCGTACTCAGGCTTCAACGTCGGCTGGGCCAACCTGTTCACTGTCGGTCTTGCCAACGAGATCGCCGGACTGCCCATCACATCAGGCCTGTGGATCCGCATTGTGCTGCACATTCTCAACACATCGCTGGTCATCGCGTTTGTCCTGAGGTATATCCGCATAATCAGCAAAGACCCGACAAAGAGCCTTGTCTACGACCCGGCTGCTCCCGCCGCCAATACGCCTGAGGCCGTGACGGGACTGGCTGAAAAAATGTCTGTGCGCCAGATCATCATTGCGCTGATTGTCGCAGTCGGGTTCGGCTTCATCATCTACGGCTCGCTGAAATGGAAATGGGGCGTTTCACATTACGCGACTGTCTTCGTGATCATCGGCATCGTTTCAGGTTTTGTCGGCGGTCTCGGACTCGACCAGACATTCAGGTCATTCAGCAAGGGCATTTCCAACCTCGCGTTCGCCGCGTTCGTCGTTGCCTTCGCCCGCGCCATCTCGGTCATCATGACTGACGGCAGGATCATTCACACAGTGGTCTACTACCTGTCTCTGCCTGTTTCCAAGGTCTCAACGCTGATCGGAGCCAATGTCATGCTCGCCGCCAACGTGATCATCAACTTCTTTATCCCCTCGGGATCCGGCCAGGCAATGACTGTCATGCCGATCATGATTCCGATTGCCGACCTCACAGGCATTACACGTCAGGTGGCAGTTCAGGCGTTCCAGTTCGGCGACGGGTTCACCAACTGCATCATCCCCACATCGGGAACGCTCATGGGAATGCTGGGACTGGCAGGCATTTCCTACGGCAAATACGCCCGCTGGTATCTTCCGGTCATACTGGTTGAGATTGTCATGGGCATCATCACAGTAACGCTGATGCAGTTTTTCGGGTGGTAAAATCAGTTTTTCAGTGTTCCGGCCTCAGCGGAGGCCGGAATTTTTTTTTACTCCCGACTGCGGTTTCTGCAGCCGCATTCATGCCGGAAGGCCGTCTGCAGAGTATAATATAAAGCAGAAAGCAATACTGTCTGAAACTGAATCTCCGGAGGCGAAACAACAATGAACCTGAAAGAACTTGCAGCGCCCGTCATGGATGACGTGATTTCATGGAGGCACTGTCTTCATGCCCATCCTGAACTGAGCGGTCAGGAAAAAGAAACATCGGCGTTCATTGAAAAAACTTTGAAGAGCTTCGGCGTTGACACAGTGCGCCGTGTCGGAACGAACAACGTCATCGCCCTGCTCAGGGGAAATTCTGCCGGCCCCGTTGTCGGTCTGCGGGCCGACTGCGACGCGCTGCCCATCAATGAATTAAGCGGAGTGGAGTTTTCCTCGCGGGTGCCGGGTGTCATGCACGCCTGCGGCCACGACATTCACACCTCCATGCTGCTCGGTGCAGCCAGGGTCCTCTGCGGGCTGAGAGACCGGATTCACGGTACTGTCAAATTCTTTTTCCAGGCTGCTGAGGAAACAGCACAGGGCGCCAGGGAAATTGCCGAAGCGGGCGAACTTGACCGCATCGACCCGCCGGCCTGCGCCGCGGCGCTGCACGTCGATCCCAAAAGTCCCGCCGGGACATTCAAAGTCCGGAGAGGCGTTTCAAGCGCTTCCTCCAACGGCTTTGAACTGACCGTCACGGGAAAGGGCGGGCACGGAGCTCATCCGGACCAGTGCATCGACCCTATTCCCATTGCGGCGCAGGTCATCACTTCCCTGCAGCAGCTGGTCAGCCGCGAAATTGCCCCTGACGATCCTGCGGTGGTCACCATCGGCACCATTCACGGGGGGCAGAAAAGCAACATCATTGCCTCAGAAGTGGTCATGACGGGAACCATCCGCACTCTGAAACCGGAAGTGCAGCGTGAGCTGTTTGATGCCATTCCCCGTGTCGCCCGGCTCACTGCTCAGGCACTCCGCGGCGACGCTTCTGTTTGCATCAAGGACGGGACGCCGGTGCTGATCAATGACAGCCGCGAATTCGAACGTTTCCTTGCCGTGGCAGAGAGCGTTGTCGGGAAAGACCGCATCATTTACAGCGGAAACAGTTCCATGGGCAGTGAGGATTTCGCCTTTTTCCTCGAAAAAGTTCCGGGGGCCATATTCAATCTCGGCGTCGGAACCGCTGGCACCGACAACGCGCCTCTTCATTCAGCGCATTTCAGGGCCGATGAAAGCGCATTCATCAACGGCGTTGCCGCGCTGACAGGCTATGCTCTTGCAGTGTGCGGACAGCAGCCCGGCACGGATGAAGCAGAACTTTAAACAGCTTGCGCGGAATAATTTTTCCCCTTAAAATCTGAAGACACGTCACTCAGTAAAATTGAAGAAATCTCCCCGGGAGGTGTTTTTATGAACTACCGTGAACGTTACGCGCAGTGGCTGAAAGCGCCGTGGATTGACGAAAAGACCCGTGCGGAGCTTGCGGCGCTGACAGACGAAAAAGACATTGAAGACCGCTTTTACAAGGATCTTGAATTCGGCACTGCCGGCATGCGCGGCATCATGGGGGCCGGCACAAACCGCATGAACCGCTGCACCGTGCGCAAAGCCACCTTCGGCCTGGCGAACTACCTGAAAAATGAGTTTCCCGCTGCATATAAGAACGGCGTCGTAATCGCTTACGACTCGCGGAACCATTCCGATGAATTTGCCAGTGAAGCCGCCATGGTGCTGTGCGCCTGCGGCGTCCCCGTAAAGATTTTCAAGCAGCTTGAACCTGTGCCGGTGCTCTCCTTTGCCGTGCGCTTTCTCGGAGCTGCGGGCGGCGTGGTGATCACAGCAAGCCACAACCCGCCTGAGTACAACGGCTACAAAGTATATGACGCCGAAGGATGCCAGCTTGTACCGGCTCTGGCTGACAAACTGACCGCCTATGTTGAGTCAGTCAGCGACCTTTCGTCGATTCCGCTGACCGGAGGGAGCGAACGGCTTACGTGGATCGGTCAGGAAGTCGTCGAAAAGTTTCTCGATGCCGTGCAGCAGTCATCCATACCGCAGAAAAATGCGCCGCAGCTGAAAGTCGTCTACACACCCCTTCACGGTTCGGGACTTGTGCCGGTCTGCGCCATTCTGAAACGCTGCGGATTCACCGACGTAACCGTCGTTCCGGAACAGGAAAAGCCCGACGGCAATTTCCCCACCGTACAGGCCCCCAACCCTGAAAACCGCACAGCATTGCAGCTCGGCATTGAACTGGCCCGGAAGAACGGCGCCGACATTGTGATCGGCACCGACCCGGACAGCGACAGAATCGGCTGCGCAGTGAAGCACAACGGCGATTACCAGCTGCTTTCTGGCAACCAGACAGGCGCGCTGCTGGCTGATTTTGTGATTTCGCATCGCAAAATAACGCCGAAATCCACGCTGATCACCACAGTTGTCACCGGCGAACTGGGAGCGCAGGCTGCCATGAGCCGCGGCGTGAAAGTGCAGCGCACCCTGACGGGATTCAAGTATATCGGCGAAAAGATCACCCAGTTTCAGAAAACGGGTGAGGCTGAATTTGTCATGGGCTACGAGGAAAGCTACGGATACCTCGTCGGAACACATGCCCGCGACAAGGACGGCGTTACAGCGGCCATGCTGATATGCGAAATGGCCTCCGAGGCTAAAGCTGCAGGTGCAACGCTGATCGACCGTCTTGAAGCTCTGTATGCGCGGCTCGGCTTCTACCTTGACGCTCAGGATTCCTTCACATTGAAAGGACGTGACGGCGCCCTGCAGATCGCCGCTAAAATGACCTGGCTGCGTGAACACGGCAGCGGATTTCCGGGTGTTTCGGAAATTCTCGATTACAGCAAAGGCATCGGCGGCCTTCCCCCGGAAAATGTGATGAAATTCTTGTGCAGCGACGGGTCATGGTTCGCTGTGCGTCCTTCCGGCACTGAGCCGAAGATCAAAATTTACTACTGCATGAAGGCTGCAGACCGGCATGAGGCAGAGACAAAACTGGCGGCACGCCGTCAGGCCCTTGAAAGTGCCCTTGAGCTGCGCTGAATGAGAACGCCATGAGAAAAGCCGCATTTATCGCCATGGTGCTGCTGTGCGCTGCCGCGGCGCGCAGCGCCTCTGCAGGCAGCGGCATGGCCATGCTGTGCTCGTCCTGTGCCTTCGGGAACAAGTCCGATTACTGCATCAAGTGCGGAAATTACACATACGGGCGCGGCGTTCCCGCACGGATGTGCAGCAGCTGTATGCTCAGGTATAAAGATTACTGCATCAAGTGCGGCAGCTATCTGTTCGGCCGCAGTGCAGCCGCGCAGTACTGCTCTTCCTGTGCATGGGACGGCAGAAGGCACTGCATCAGGTGCGGAAGCTATCTGTTTGACTGATTTCTTCATTAATCGCAGAAAAGCGGAAGAGGCATGAAAGAAAATCAAGCCTCTTCCGCTTTTTTTGTTCACATCCATTTTATCCAGGCAGCTGCGGCCCGGTTTTCTGCCGGAGGACCGTTTGACAGTCCGACGCAGGTACACAGATACAGCCGGCAGTTCTGCAGCCCTGCCTTATCAGCAGGCGGCAGCAGAATGAAAAACCGGCGGGGCCCGCCGGCAGCCGCCGGGAGTTCACGCTAACGGCCCAGCAGCCGCTGCGATGAGCTGTAGTTTCTCACAATTTCCGCAAATGTCAGTTTCTTCGCGCCGATCTTGTTCAGAATCCGCAGAAAAAGCTGTGCGCAGTAGCGGCAGTCTGCCAGCGCACGGTGATGCCCGCCCGAATCAAAGTCAAAAAAGCGGCTCAGGTTTTCCAGGCTGTAGCTGCGGAGGCCCGGAAACGCGCGGCGGCTCAGGGGCAGCGTGTCAAACACAGCGGGGCTGCGCCAGCTAAGTCCCGTCTGCTCAAGCACGGGATTAAGGAAACTCATGTCAAAGGGAGCATTGTGAAGCACCAGCGGCGACGTTCCCACAAATTCAACGAGCCGCGGAACCACCTTCCGCGCTGAAGGCAGACCGCGCACCATATCATTGGTGATGCCGTGAATCGAGATCACCGCATCGGGAATATAGCACTGAGGGTCAACCAGCGTCTGAAACGTGAGGGCGCTGCCGTCGGGCTGCACTTTCAGCGCAGCTATTTCTACGATGCCGCAGAACGATGGACTCAGTCCCGTCGTTTCAATGTCCAGCGCCGTAAATCCCTGCTCAGCGTTCTGAGTTGATTCAGCCATCAAACAGACCTTCTTCCACCAGATGCCGCTGTCAGTTCTGCTTCAGGGCAGCAGCTTCTCCCCTTTTTCCGCCGACGGCGCCGATCGCACCAGTCGGACACGCTTTCAGACACCGGCCGCAGCGGATGCACTCCGCCGAATTCGGCTGCTGCGGCAGCTTCACGCCCATCGGGCAGACGCGCGCGCAGGCGCCGCAGCGGGTACAGTGTTCCGCGTCCACGGCGTAGCGGAAAAGCGCAATTTTATTGAAAAAGCCGTAAAAAGCGCCCAGAGGACACAGGTATTTGCAGAACGGCCTGTAAACTTTCACCGACATGATGAGCAGCGCTGCGAGAATAAAGCTTTTCCACGTGAAAAGAGCCCCGGCAGCGCTGCGCAGGGACGGATTGAGCGTCAGCAGCGTCCAGCCGCCCATCAGAGTTCCTGACGGACACAGGTACTTGCAGAACCACGGATCGCTGACATTGAGAAGCTCGTCCCTTGCCAGCAGCGGCAGCAGAATCACGAGAAACAGCAGCACAGCGTATTTCAGCCATATCAGCCGGCGGTGCCCGGGCAGGTTTTTGCGCTTTTTTACGCCGGGAATTTTATACAGCAGATCCTGCACCAGCCCGAAGGGACACAGCCACCCGCACACAAAACGGCCCATCAGCGCGCCGAACGCAAAGAGGAAACCCAGCACATAGGCGGGAAACGCCGGCCGGAACGACGTCAGCATCGCCTGAAAAGAGCCGACGGGGCACGCCCCCAGCGCTCCCGGGCAGGAATAACAGTTCAGCCCCGGCAGACAGAGTTTTTTAAGCGGCCCGCGGTAAATTTTTCCCCTCAGGAAGCCTGCCAGATAGCCGTTGCTCAGCGCAGTCCACGCCAGCTGCACAAATGTGCGCCTAGCCAATTCCGATACACTCCAGACAGATGTTGGCAGCCTTGCCGAAAACAGCGGCGGGCTGCCCTGCAATAACGCCCGCAGCAAAAAGCGCCGCTGAGATGATCAGCAGTGCCCAGACCGTTCTGAAACGGCGGTTCATTTATTTCACTTTCTCTAAATTACTCTGAATCCGGCTGCGCCAGTCGCTCTCGCTCAGGGCGCCGAGCACAGCGTCGACAACTTCGCCGCTGCGGTTGACAAAACAGGTCAGCGGAACAGCTTCAATGCTGCCTACGTTATCAAGCAGACTGACAGACAACAGTATATGGGTATAATCCGCCCCGGTCTTTTTTATCAGGGAAAGCGCCTTCTTTACCTGCGCCTCGCTGTACTTGCCGCTGGCATCATACCAGTCGACGACAACGCCCACGATCTGCACGTCTGAAGGGTCAAATTCCGAGCTGAGCTTTCCGAGGGCAGGCATTTCCCGGAGGCACGGAGGGCAGAATGTCCCCCAGAAATTCAGCACCGTCAGTTTTGATTTCTCAAAAATGCTCTGGTCAATTACTTCTTCGTTCAGAGTGCGGCTTTCAAATTTTCCGATTCTCTGCGCCGCCAGCGCAGAAGACGCGAAGAAGGCTGCCAGGATCAGGGCTGCAAGAAATTTTTTCTTCATCACAAAACCACCCTTTCATGTTTTTCATGCTCCGCCGACCGGACTGCCCCGGGACGGGCCCGCCGCCGGCATTCGTCAATCAGTCTGTCCTGTTCCATGTCAGAACGGATTCCGAAGCGGGTGATGACAAAATCATAGCGCACCGGGTCATCAGGCCGCATCAGCGCCAAAACCCGCGTGATCTCCTCTGACGTTTTCAGGTCAGCCGCACGGCGCCGCGTAAAGCCCAGAGTCCGGCACACCTGATACATGTGCGTGTCAAGCGGCACCAGAAGTTCTGCAGGATTCAGCCCGTTCCACCCGCCCGGATCAACATCGTCACAGCGCACCATCCACCTCAGCATCAGGAAATGACGCTTGCACGCGCTGCGCATGGAAGGACGGCACAGAAGGCTGTTTTTCCTGCCGCTCTCAAGCAGCTTCACAAGTTCGTCAAGCGCACCTGCCAGAGTGCCCGTTTCACGGCGCTTCTGCGCCAGACAGTTGCCCAGCGAACCGTACCTGCAGATTACGTGCTGTACGCCGCCGAGCAGAAAAGCTACATCGTTTCCATCGGTGAAACGATGACGAAACCCGCGGAACTGTTCCCGCCACTCGTCAGGAGAGCCACTCTCGACAAATGCGCGCGGCGATTTTCCCATCGCCTCAAGCACCGAACCGGCGTTCCGCAGAATCATCGCAACGCGGCCGTATGCCAGCGACGAGGCGATCAGCGCGGCGATTTCACGATCTTCCGGGCTGTCGTATCTGTACAGAAATTCAAGCGGGTCGGGCGAGACATAGCGGCGTGCATTATAAACGCTGTACAGCGCTTCAAGGTATTCCGCAATCCTCTGCCGCCGCGGCGTGAATTTATTCATCTTTTCACCTTCAGTCTCTGAAGGAATTTTAACATATCAAAAAGGCAATGAAAATAATCCGGAGCTTTTTTCTAGTATTTATTCAGAAATTTCTCTTTCCGGCGCACAAAAATAGAGCCCCCGGGCAGGAAAACAAAGTTTAATATCTGCCCTGCACCGCTGATTAAGGCTTAAAGCCGCGGACATGCAGTTTAATGACAACGTCATTTGGCCTCAAACTTCCGTTTTGGATGTATACATTTATGTATACGCAAAAATTAAATACAGCAAAGCGCTGATAACAAAATAAAACAATTATTAAATATAAAATAAACATTGCTAACAAAATAACTCATCGTCTGCTCCTTAAATTTCCCCCTGCCTCCCGGAATTATGGACCTGCCGCCACCCTTTGCGGCTCTTTGTTCGGCAACCACAGAGTTGACAGAAAAGATTGGTTTCATTAATTGAACATTTTTTTTCAACAGAACTAGGTAATTTTCAAAAATTAATTTTTGGCATCCAAACAAAACGGAAAAATTCACACCGAAACTTTCCGTTGTGATATTCTTTTAATATCAAGTAATTCATCGCGATGAATCCGGTCGTATATGGTTGTGAATCCGGCAAAAGCTTCAGGGGACTGCAGAAGCACATTGTCGTGCAGTACAGTTTTGCTTCCCCGGGCCGAATTATTGAAATAGGGAAAGGTGATGGACATGAAGCAACAAAAGGAATCAAGCGGGTTTCTGGGAGCTGTTGAACGCGTGTGCAATAAGCTTCCGAGCCCAGTCACGCTGTTTGTCATTCTGTTTTTCATTGTGGCAGTTATTTCCCTGATCTGCGGCAGAATTTTTCACCTTAAAATGATCAATCCTGCCACTAAAAAACTCGTAGAAGTCCGCAATTTTTTCAGCCAAAGCGGATTAACCTGGCTGCTGACAAATTTCGTCAAAAAATTTCACAGGTTTTGCCCCAATGGGACTGGTTCTTTCAATGACAATGGGCATCAGTCTCTGCGAACAGGCCGGGCTTGTGGACGTCATGCTCCGCCGTTTCACTGGCAACGTCAATGCAACCCTGCTTCCCTATGTAATCGCGCTCGTGGGAACCTGCGGGAACCTGGCCTCAGATACCTGCTCTGTTCTTGTTCCGCCTCTGGGAGCACTGGCATTCCTTGGTGCAGGGCGCAGTCCTATTGTCGGAATGCTGTGCGGCTGGCTGAGTTCCAGTGTAGGATTTACAGCTAACCTGTTCATCGCCGGTACAGATTCGCTCTGCGCCGGAATTACCAACATGTCAATCAAAGTCCTCCTCGGCGAAAGTTCAACATTTGAAGTGGACAGCGCATGCAACTGGTATTTTATGGTCGCTTCGACATTTCTTATGACGTTTATTATCGGCTGGTGCACCAATCATCTGATCGAACGCCGGGTAGGCGCATATCATGGAGAGGCCGTTCTCGACACTAATAAGCCCATTACAGAACTCGAAAGCCGCGGCCTGCGCAATGCCGGAAAAACCCTCATGATTTTTATTGTGATCATCGTGGCGGGCATTTACGTTCCGCCTAAGCTGCTCGCAAACCCAAAGACCGGCGGTGTGATCGGCAGTCTTTTCCTCAAGGGGCTTATTCCAATTCTTGTGTTCATGTTCCTCGCCTGCGGCATCACCTACGGCATTACGGTCGGAACCATTAAAGGCGAACGTGACATCTCGCACATGTTCGGCAAAGCAATGGCAGGTATGTCTGCATATATCGCATTCTGCTTTACAGCTGGTCAGTTTACCGCTCTGTTCAGCTGGACGAATCTCGGAGTAGTCCTCGCAATTGCCGGCGCCGACTTCCTGAAAATGACCAACTTCACAGGCGTACCGTTGTTTATAGGAATTATCATCCTGGTAATCATCATCAACCTTGTTATGTCCTCAAGTTCCGCAAAATGGACGTTTCTCGGCCCGGTGTTTGTCCCCATGCTGATGCTGATGGGCTACCATCCCGCCTGGACACAGCTGCTGTACCGCATCGGCGACTCCCCGACAAACGCTCTGTCGCCGATCAGCCCGTACATGTACATGTGTCTTGCAGTAGTCAATGAAAAATATGACAAGGACATGAAGCTCGGCACCTTCATTGCAAACTGCATCCCTACCATTTTTATTGTGCAGGTGCTGTGGATTATTTTTGCCATCATCTGGTTCTATCTCGGTCTGCCTCTCGGTCCAAACGCACCAATTATGCTCCCGGCAGGCATTCTCTGATTCCGTGCGGCATATAGCTGCGAAATATGGTATTTATTATCGGCTGAGGACATCATAATAGTTTCCAAAAAATCCGCTGGGTTCAGGCTTTTCCCTGCTGAGAACAGTGCCTTGCTGTAATCAGCGGTTTGAGCAGCAGCTGAATTTACAACATCAGAGATTCATCGCGATGAACTTGTCTATGCTGACAGAGCCTGGCTTTGCAGCATGGTTAAAACTGGAAGGGGCGTACGCTTATGCTGAACGAAGGACTCAGCAAAGAGAAAAAAAGAAAAATTATTTATCTTCTGCTCATTTTTGGCGGTTTTGCCATTCTTCATAATCCCCGTTTCATTCCCACCGGTCTGGATCAGAAAGGCTGGGATGGGTTCCTGGTTCTTTTCGTAACGGTTCTACTCTGGCTCACCGAAGCCGTTCCCATGGCTGTTACGGCAATTTTCATGCTGTTTTTCGGAGCCTGGGTCGGGTTTGAAAAACAGCAGGTCATTCTTTCCGCTTTTGCAGGCACAGGAGTGTTTTTCCTTCTCGGGGCCATGATCATCGGCCAGATCTTTTCAAAAGTCGGCCTCGGCAGGCGCATATCGCTCTATGTGCTGCCAATGTTCGGTTCAAGAGCAAGGGCAGTTCTGCTGAGTGTGATGATGGGGACATGCCTGGTGTCCATGTTCCTTGCCGATATTCCCACCGCGCTGATTTTCTTCGGCATCTGCATGCCCCTGCTTGAAAAAAACGGCTGTATTCCAGGCAGCTCAAATTATGGCAAGGCAATCATGCTCGGCATTCCCACGGCGGCTGCGCTGGGCGGCATCGGCACTCCCGCAGGAAGCGGAATGAACGCCGTTACAATGTCAATTCTCAAGAGTATCTGCGGCCTCGAGATTTCATTTACACAGTGGTCCGCTATTGGAGTCCCCATTGCGATCTGCAGCACTCTTTTTGCGTGGCTGTTCTTCTGCCTCGTATTCAAACCGGAACTGACCGTTGTCAAAGGGCTTGATTCCATTAAGGAAGACAGAAAGACAATCGGTCCTCTCAAAGGGCAGGAGCTTAAATTCTCAATCGTATTCGCTGTCATGGTAGTCATGTGGTTCATCCCCAAATATACGGGCATTAACATGTATATGACGGCATGGGCAGGAATTTTTGTCATGTCACTTCCCGGAATGGACATGGTGAACTGGAAGGAAATCAACGGCCGTCTTGATTGGTCAGCAGTGCTGATCTGCGGGGCCGCAACGTCTCTTGCCACAGTGGTCGCAAACCTCGGCACCGGGAAATGGCTCAGCGGCATCCTTGCGGATCTTTTCCTGACAAAGGTTGCCGGAATGGGGACATTCTATCTTCTGCTGGTCATCAATCTGATGATGATGGCCGGACATTATCCCATGCCTCAGGGAGTTTCCCTTGCAGGACTTTGTCTTCCCGTTGTCGCGGCACTGGCCGGGAACCTTGGCCTGAATCCTATTCTTGTCTCGCTGCCGGTCTGCATGTCTACCAGCATGCTCCTGCTTGTCCCCATTGACCCCACCTGTTTCACCACTTACTCCGGCGGGTACTGGAAAATCAGGGACATGATGGGAACGGGAATAATTATCACGCTGGCCTACATTATTATCAATTCTCTTGTGATGAACGTCGCTGCTCATATTGGAATTCTGGGCTGAAGACGATTGATGCATCTGCCTGTTTATTCTCTTTAACGGAGGAACCGCCATGTACGAAATGGACAGCACAGACCTTCAGATTATTGAGATTCTCAAGGAGGATGGACGCGCATCGTTCTCCTTTATTGCCAACAAAGTTCATTTGTCGCGGGTGGCTGTCCGCGAACGCATAAAGATCATGAAAGAAAACGGCATCATTCATGGTTTTACCGTGATCATAGATGCCAAAGCCTACAAAAAAATGGCGGCCGTATTCATGGATATTGAAGTAGACCCGTCGCGCATTGACGCCATTGCAGAAGAACTGATGAAAAAAAAGGAAATCGCGATTATTTCCCAGCACACAGGCAACGCTGGGCTTCACGTACATGCCTACATCGACAATGTCGAAACCCTTCACAGCTACCTTGAAAACAACATTTACAACATCAGAGGTGTAAAAAGCGTCAACGCGCAGCTGCTGATTCACCAGTACCGCACAACTGCCTATCTCGCACGATACGAAGAATAAATTTATCTAAAATTGGAGGGATGTTTTCATGTGGGAATTCAAGTTTTATTCCCGCGGCGGCCAGGGCGCCGTTACAGCAGCAAAAATGCTCGTTAATGCCGCCATACACGAAGGAAAATTCGCTCAGGCAATCCCGTCATACGGGCAGGAGCGCAAAGGTGCGCCCGTATTTACCTACGCGCGCATCGCTGACGCTCCGATTGAAGTCAAATCGTATGTTTATCACCCCAACTGCGTCATCTGCTTTGACACCAGCCTCTCCGACCTTGGCATAGACATTACTGAAGGCGCTCAGCCCGGAGCTGTGCTTGTGGTCAATTCCGGCAAAAAATACCTTGAGGACAAGTTCAGCAAAGTCGTCAACCTTGACGCGGACAAACTGACCCATGAAATTCTCGGCGAAGTTCCTCCCAACACAGCAATGCTTGGCATTGTCGCAAAAGCAACAGGCTGCGTCTCCATAGAAAGCCTCGTCAAAGCCATTGAATCGAAAATCCCCGGAAAGGCTGGTGAACTTAATGCAAAAGCTTGTAGAACAGCGTACGAAAATGCTTGAGAGGATGCCGCAGGTCCTCGGCCCCGTTTCCTTAAAAGTTGCAGATGTTCACACGGGCGCCTGGAGATACCGCCGCCCTGTGATTCACGATGAAAGGTGCGTGAAGTGCGGAATCTGCGCCGAATACTGCCCATGCGGCGTCATTGAAAAGCAGGATAATAAAATGGTCATTGACTATACCTATTGCAAAGGCTGCGGCATCTGCACACAGGAATGCCCGAAAAAGGCCATAGATTTTGTTCTCGAGTCGGACTGCGCAAAGGAGTAAGCAGATATGAGTACAATCAAAGCACTGGACGGCAATGCTGCAATCGCATATGGCGTTATGCGGTCTCAGGTACAGCTGGTTGCTGCATACCCCATTACCCCGCAGACACCTATCGTCGAAACAATATCGTCGCTTATTGATACAAAGCAATATGATGCAACGTATATCACTGTTGAGTCCGAACATTCTGCATTGAGCGCCGTAGTCGGCGCTGCGTCAACAGGAGTGCGCACCTTTACAGCAAGCGCATCTCACGGACTTGCACTGATGCATGAACTTACCGGCGTCACATCAGCCTCACGCCTCCCTGTTGTGATGGCGGTCGTCAGCAGAGCCATTCCCGGACCAATGTGCCTCTGGTGCGACCATTCTGATATTATGACCCAGCGCGATCAGGGCTGGATTCAGATGTTCGCCAAAAGCCCGCAGGAAGCCCTTGATTTCATCATGATCGCTTATCGCACAAGTGAAGACAGAAGAGTTCTGACACCAACAATGGTTGATATCGACGGATTCTTCTGCTCGCACCTTACGGAACCAGTAAGTGTCCCCGACACAGACGAAGCTGCCAAATTCATCGGCCCTTTCAAGCCTGTAAATGCCTGGCTCGACACAGAACATCCCTATGCCATCGACAACCTCAGCTCACCTGCAATTTTCACCGAGATTAAAAGATCTCAGGATCTCGGCATGAGAGCAGCCTCAAAAGTTCTTGACGAACGCTTTGAAGAGTTTGAGAAAGTATTCGGACGCAGATATAACCGCGTTATGTGCGACGGCGTCGAAGATGCGGATACAGTCGTTGTCTGCATGGGCTCTATGTCAGGGACAGCAAAATACGTTGTTGGGCAGCTGCGCAGCCAGGGGAAGAAAGTGGGAATCGCCCGCGTTGCAGTTTTCCGTCCTTTCCCCTCGGCAGAAATCGCTAAAGCTCTTGCCGGAGCCAAAAATGTTGCGGTTATCGACCGCGTTTCTGCCATGGGTTCATTCGGCCCATTATATGAGGAGGTGCTGGCTGGTCTCCGCATGACCGGCAGCCAGGCCAATATCTACAGTTTCGTTGCGGGGCTGGGCGGTCGCGACATCTCCGAGGAGACCATTGAAAATGTCATCAGCAGAGCTGAAGCTCTGGGCGCGAAAAGTGCTCCGTGTGACGCTCCCATCTGGATTGATCTCAAAGAAAAAGAGGTGCATTTCAATGTTTGAGCTTGATCTCGTCAGCAAGGGAGTTACCACATGCCAGGGCTGCCCCATGGAACTTCTGGCACGTTCCGCGCTGAAAGTTCTGGGCAAAAAGACCATCACCATGACGCCGCCAAGCTGTGCCGCCATTCTTACCGGGAACGGCGACGAAACAGGCTGGGGCATTCCCGCCGTGCAGACTGTTCTGATGAGTCTGCCCGCCTTTGCCTCAGGCGTCTCAGAAGCGCTGAAGATTCAGGGCAAAAATGATGTCACTGTTTTGGGTCTGGCAGGTGACGGCGGTACGTTTGACATCGGGCTGCAGTCACTTTCTGGTGCCATAGAGCGCGGCCACAGAGCAGTTTTTATCTGCTATAACAATGAAGCCTACATGAACACAGGAAATCAGCGTTCAAGCGCGACGACGCTCGGAGCCTACACTAAGACCACCCCTACAGGCAAAAAGGAAGTAAGCAAAAACATTGACTTCATGCTACTGCACACACCTCTCGCCTATCAGGCGACTGCCTCTGTCGGAGACATCCCGGATTTCAAGCGCAAGCTCGCCAAAGCAGCTGAAAAAGACGGCCCCTCGTTTATTCACGTTCTCTGCCCCTGCCCTTCAGGATGGAAGTTCCCGACAGACCAGACTGTAAAAATTGGCAGACTGGCCGTCACAAGCGGGTTCTGGCTCCAGTTTGAGCGGGAAAACGGCAGAATCACCATCAACCGCAAGAACGTCGACTTCAGTCTTATTCCGCAGTACCTCAGCGCGCAGGGACGCTTCAGAAACATTGACGACACAATCCGTTCACGCATTATCGATGAAGCGAAGAAACGGTATGAGACTCTGCTGCGCCTGTCAGAAATTGAGTTATAGAGCGTTCTGAAAAGTTTTTCGTCAGGCGCGGCCGCTTTGCATAAAGTCGGCAGCGCCTGAGCTTTCTGGAAAAGGAGAAATTTCATGGCAAAATTGCTTTCCTCCGCTGATGAAGCGGCAGAGCTGATCCGTGATGGCATGACTGTGGGCGTCAGCGGATTTGGCGCCTTCGCCTCACCTGACTGCATCCTTGATGCGATCAAAGACAGATACCGCAGAACGGGAAGTCCTAAAGGACTGGCCATTGTGTCAGGAATCGCGCCCGGAGACTTCCATGATGACGGCTGCGGTCTCTCCAAAATCAGCGATGACGGACTTGTTGATACAATGATCGCCTCACATCTGATCATGTCGCCGCCCATCGGCCGCGCTATCAACGAAGAAAAAATCGCGGCCTATTCCATACCACTCGGCGTTTATGCGCAGCTTCTCGCCGCTATCGGCAGCAAGCGTCCCGGCATTCTGACAAAGATCGGACTGGGAACCTACGCCGATCCAAGAAGCGAGGGCTGCCGGATGAACGAAAAAGCAAAAAAGCAGAACCGTCAGATTGTCGAGCTGGTAAATGTGGATGGGCAGGATTATATGTTTTATAAATCATTCCACATTGACGCGTGCATACTTCATGGAAGTTATGCAGATGAAGCCGGAAACATCTCCGTCGAGGACGAACCCATCAGAGCCGAACTCAACGAACTGGCTGCAGCCGTGCATAACAATGGCGGGATCGTAATTGTTGAGGTCAAAGATATTGCCAAAGCCGGCACTCTTGATCCCCGGCATATTCTCCTGCACAAGTCCTACGTGGATTACGTGGTAAAAGCAGTAAATGAAGATTCTAACATTGCGTTGGTCCGGAACCCTTCATTCTTCGGGGAAAAGATTGTTCCATGCAGCGCTGTTGAACCTCTGCCCCTGAACATAAAAAAAGTGATCGCGCGCAGAGCATTGATGGAGCTTTCCAAAAACTCTCTGGTCAATCTCGGCATCGGAATTCCTGCAAGCGTCGCCAATGTTGCCAACGAAGAAGGACTCAGCGGAGACATCACGCTTTCTCTGGAAACCGGCGTATATGGCGGAGTCCCCCTTGACGGGCCTCTGTTCGGCTGCTCTGTTAATCCTGAATGCATTGCCCGGTCCGCCGATATGTTTACCCTTTATGATGGGGGCGGGCTTGATATCGCCGTGCTGGGGTGCGCAGAGGTTGATCCCATGGGCAATGTCAATGTCTCAAAATTCAACGGCCGCTGTGTGGGACCAGGAGGTTTTGTCAATATTTCCCAGAATACGCCGAAAATCTGTTTTGCGTTCGGCTTCACTTCCGGAAAAAAAGACATCACTGTTGAAAACGGCAGACTCTGCATCCATTCAGACGGCCCCGGCATCAAATTCGTGAAGAAAGTCGGCCAGATTACCTTCTCCGGTGAATATGCCGAAAAGACAAGACAAAATGTGCTTTTTGTAACTGAACGTGCCGTATTTCATATTATCAACGGGAAACTGACGCTGACTGAAATTGCCCCAGGCGCTGACCTGCAGAGGGATGTCCTTGGCAAAATGGCATTCAGGCCTGACATCAGCCCGGATTTAAAAACAATGGACCCCCGCATTTTCCGCCCATCGAAAATGGGGCTGCACTGGGATTAAAGCGTCAGTAAACCGGCACTTCCTTAAAAAAACGGCAGAAAAAACTCTCTGTCATGAATCTGAACCGCAGTCCGCAGGTTCGGAAACAAGACAGAGAGTTTTTCTATGTGCCGGTATAGGTATTTCTATTGTAAATGCAGATTTCAGTCCTTGAATCCCCGTTCCTCACGGGTGCCGGGAATCAGGTTGTCAAGCAGGCACGCGGAAATTCCGGCGACGGCCATTGATGTCTTTCCGATGGCCCAGAGGATCTGTCCGGGTACGCCCCAGGAAAAGAACAGGTCTTTCTGCGCTGTCACCCAGCCGGGAAGGCCCAGAGCCATCAGGAACGAGAACCCGACGATCATGATGTTGCGCTGTTTCTGCATATCAGCCCGGGTCAGCGACTGAATGCCCAGTGCGCCGATGGTGCCGAACAGGGCGATATAGCAGCCGCCGATGATCGGCGACGGCAGCGTGGCGATCAGGGCGCCGAATTTTCCGATGAGGCTCATGCACACCAGCAGAATGGCACCCACGCGGACGACCCAGCGCGACGCGATGCCTGTCAGCCCGATCAGCCCGATGTTTTCGGTGTAGCTCGTGCAGGCTACAGCGCCGGTAATGCCGCCGAAAATGCAGCCCAGCCCCTCGGCACGGATTCCTTTGTTGATCTGCTTTTCCGTGGGATCAGGAAGGTTGGCGGCGTTGCACACGTTGAAATAATCACCGATGCTTTCAAGGATTACCGAAAAAAATCCTGCCAGAATAGCCCCGAAGGCCACAAGGCTGAACTTCGGCATCCCCCAGGGAGCGAAGCCGGTGAACTGGAACCACTTTGCGCTTTTCACATTGGCAAGGCTGATGTACGCCGGATGGCCCTCGGCAAATACGCCGGTGCGGCTCAGGAAATAGCAGCCAAGCCACACAACGACAACGCTCAGCAGCACTGAAAAGATGTTGACATAGCGCTGCTTCATGCCGAGCCCGAACAGGAAGAGCAGCGCCACCACTGCCAGTGAGGCAGGCCAGTACTTTGCAGCGTTGAAAGTTACTGCCGTGTCGGCCAGAGAAAAGCCGATTGCCATAATCGTCGTCCCCACGGTGACAGGTCCCACAAAGCGGCGGATTTTTCCGATCAGGCCGAACTGGCCGAGAAGCAGAAGGCAGACGCCTCCCGCAATCAGCGCACCGCCGACGTACTGCATGATCACTCCCGGCCCCTGCGCTGCGTAAATTCCCACAATGGTCATAATGGGCGGAATAAAGCTGAAGCTTGAGCCCTGAACAATGGGCAGGCCGGAGCCGAACGGGCTTGTCTGAATCAGCGTGCAGATGCCCATGGCAAAATAAACGCAGGAAATGAAAACCGCGATCTGTGTCTGATCCATGCCCATGGCAGGGCCAATCATCAGGGGCACCAGCGTGGTTGCCCCGAAAAGCGTGAGGACGTGCTGCGCGCCCGCAAGAAGGAGAATCAGCGGGGACGGGACGTCGTCCACTCCGTAAACAAGCTGTTTTTGTGCCATTATGAACACCTCCGGGAAGATTTTTCTTCTGAAGTGCATTATATCACAGAAGCAGAAAACCGGTTGCATAAAATTATTCATTAAATTTTCAGCTATATACGTTGAAAATATATTAATTAATGAAGCATACGGCTCTTACCCCTGCCGGCAGCTTCGGCGCTGCAGGAAAAAAGCTGCTGCAGAAAAGCAGTGGGCCGGAATCACGTGTTTAAACAAGCGCTGTCTGCCGCACTGCAGTTTTTCCGGCCGCTGCAGCGGTCAGGACGGAAAGTTTTCCGGGCACGGCACTCACTGCCGTCTGCCGCATGCAGCAGTTCCACAGCCGGGTTCTGGCTGATGAAGCAGGCGTACCCGCGCCGGCCGCTGCGGCGGCATGAAAAAAAGGCAGCTTCCGGGCAACAGCCCGGCAGAAGCTGCCTTTGTTATTTCTCCGGCGTTCTGTGCGCCGCAGGTTCTTTCAGTTTATTCGGCATTCCCCTCAAGAATTCCGACAACCTCACCGATATACATTCTGTGCGCCTCATCGCCGGGTGCGTAGAAATCGTCGGCAATGGCCTGAGGGATTTCTTTTTTGTCGAGGGTCTGCTGGAACAGTTTGCGCATTCAAAAGTCAAAGGACCTCTTTTTCCGTGAATACCTCGGCCCGCTGTCTGCGGAAGCGCCGCTGTTCCACTTCTTCCTTGACCCGCACACAAACCGTTTTTCAGATGAATACATACGGCTTAGTCTCGGCAGGAACAATGTGATCTGGACTCTGCTCTCTCTGATGGTGCTTGAGTATACTGACAAAAACAAGGGCACGCAGGCGGTGCTCCGCTCTCTGATGCTGACTCTCACCATGTACATTTCACGGGAGTATGCGAGAGAATACGTGCAGCCATCTTCTGAAACGCCGCCGGCTGTGCAGATGTCCGCTTTCATAGAAACTCATTCTGACTCTGTGACGCTGCGCAGTCTTGCATCACACTTCGGCTATCACCCGAACTACGTTTCTGCCTGCCTCCACCGGGAGACCGGAAAGACGTTTTCCGAAATTCTCCTTGAAAAGAGAATGGAAAAAGCAGCTCTGCTTCTTGCCAACACCGACCTGTCTGTAGAAAAAATTGCCGCTATGCTGGGCTACAGCAATAACAGCAACTTCTACAAAGCTTTCAGACAGTATTACGGCACTTCACCAAGGGAGTACCCCGCGGCCGGGAGCGAGTAAAAAACTCTGCCTGCCTCCCTGCGCGGCAGAGACACCGTAAAGCAATACAGACTGGTCTGCTGGAAAAAGCCTGAAAAGGGCACCGCGGCGCTCACGGGCCGACTCTGAAACAACGAGATCAGCCCCTTCATGCAGAGCTGCAGGCAGTGTTTACAACCTGCACAAAACGCTCTGGACAGTTTTCTGTTTCTGCGCATCAAAAAAAGCGCCCCACAGGGCGCTTTTTTCTGTCTTTTGTTATCGTACCCGCACATAGACGCCCTGCGTGCCGCCGTCGTACACATCAGCATCGGAAGACGTGACGCCGCAGCGCAGTCCGCCCGCCGCTGCCATTCTTTTCAGGCGCGTGCGCACACCTGAGGGCGCCGCTGAAATATCACAGCCCACAAACCACTGCCCCGCGTCCTGGCCGGACACAAATTCATAACGGCCGCCGGCCAAAGATTCGGGCGAACTCATGTAGGGCTTCAGAACCTCTACAGAAGGCGTCATTTCGCCGCCGAGATTGTCGGCATAATAAAGCCCTGCCGCAAGTTTCAGACTGTTCAGATCGCTGACAATGCGTGAAGCTTCGGCCTTGTCGGTTCCGGCGCCCATGGTAAGCATCAGTCCGCCGGAGAGAATGCCGATGATAGCTATGACGATCAGCATTTCCACCAGCGTGAATCCGCGTGCTTTTCTGTTTAAGTTCATTGTCCTGCCGCCTCATCCTCTCCGAAATCCAGGGCAGGATCGGGCGCAAATGACACGGTGTCCCTTCTGCCGCTCTGCCACGCCGCGTATCCGGCGGCTGCCACCATCACACCGTTATCGGTGCAGAACATCTTAGACGGCAGAAAGGCCTTCCAGCCGGGATGGTCTGCCACGGCAGCCCGGAAAGCGCTGTTGGCCGCGACGCCGCCTGATATGGCGACTGACTTCACGCCAGTGCGCTCCACCGCCTGCTCAAGCCGCCGTATCAGTGTTCTGACGACAGCAGCCTGAAATGACGCGCAGAAATCTGCCACAGGTATCTCAAGGCCTTTCAGGCGCATGCTGTTCACCTGGTTCATTGCAGCGGTTTTCAGGCCGCTGAAGCTGAAATTGAGCCCCTCTACGCTGTGAACAATGTCAGGAAAACGAAACGCTCCGGCGTCGCCGTCCTTTGCCAGACGGTCAATAACGGGACCGCCGGGATAGGGCAGGCCGAGGACTTTCGCCACTTTATCAAAAGCCTCGCCGGCGGCATCGTCCTGCGTTGCCCCCAGCACGGCATAATCGCCGGCGCCTTTCACAAGAACAATTTCCGTGTGGCCGCCGGAAACAACCATGCACAGGAACGGGAAATCCAGGTCATCATGGTCGACCCTATTGGCATAAATATGGCCTTCCAGATGGTTGATGCCGAGAACGGGCAGGTTCCACGCCTGTGCAAAAGCCTTGGCAGTCATGACGCCGACCAGCAGCGACCCCATCAGTCCGGGGCCGCGCGTCACGGCAATCAGGCTGAGTTCTTCAGAAGGGGCTGTGACTCCGCCCTCTTTCAGTACCTGCCCGGCGAGGGGCAGAACGGCCTCAAGATGCATCCGTGAGGCATACTCCGGCACCACGCCGCCGAACTGAGCGTGACGTTCAGTCTGGCTTGATATTTTCCAGCTCAGCACGTGCCGCTGGCCTTCCAGAAGGGCCAGCGACGTATCGTCGCAGCTGCTTTCGATGCCGAGCGTCAGGAACCTTTTTCTTAATGACTGCATCCGCTGCAGCCGCTGCATGAGCCCGTGCAGCCCGCCTTTCTTTTAAGAGGCTCGCCGGACACATGGACAAAAGCCTTTGAACCGCACTTCGGACAACGGGCGGGACGTGCATCGCACTTAATTTCCTCGCCGCACATCACGCATCTGAAAACATGACCTGCCATTTTTCAAGACCTCACTTTTCAGGAACTGTAAATTCTTTCTTTGCGTCGCCATAGCCGAAGACAATCTTCATGCCCGGCTTTGAGACAGAACGAGGCACTCCGAATGCAATCGCATCCTGCGTATCGCCTGCAATGCTGCCCGTCGGCTTTGACAGATAACTGGTATAAAGGCGCTTCGGATCTATCGGTGCGCCGTTGACGGTGATCTTATGAGGATCAAAATTCCAGCGGTTCATGGCGCGGTAAATCATCAGGACAAGGTTGCACCGTCCGCGCGAAGCTTTATCAATGTACGAGGCATTCCAGACGATCAGATCAGGAAAGCTGTCCGGGTCGGAATAAATCCGTTCGGCCAGTTTGTTGTCAATGAACTGAAACTGAAGTTTTGCGTCGGCACCCACCATGAGGTCGCCGATCTGCCGCCCGCCGATCCACAGGATCACCGAGCGGGTTCTCATCAGTTCCTCAGCAGTCATTGCCGCAGAAGCGCTGCCTGCCGCCGCCAGAATCAACAGCACGGCAGCGGCCGCCTTCATGAGCCTTTTCATTGTTTCTCTCTCACCTCTGTCTGTTCTGTTTTTTATGAAAAGCCGCAAAGACCAATGACCACTCTTCGCAGCCCGATTTCCAGCTTACAGCCGCATAAACTGCCGCGCACAGAACTGTGATGCCCAGAATCCAGAGTCCCCGCAGCCACAGAGCCGCGCTGACCGGATAGGGCAGGAAATACTTCCAGGCTGCGCCGGCAGCCCACATGGCAGCGCATGAAACTCCCGTGCGCACGGCCCACTGCGCCGTAATCAGCTTTAGCGGCGCAGCCATGCTGCGCCGGAGCATGAAAATGCCGACGCAGCTTGAAAACGTAAACGCCAGAGAACTGGCCAGCGCAATGCCGTTCATTCTCATGGGCAGCACCAGCGCCGCTGAAAACGCCAGCGTTCCGGCAACACTGGCGCCTGTCATGCACATGGCCTGTCTGGGAAGCGACCGCGCAAACAGCGCCCGCATCACAACTGTGGAACAGGCCATGCCGGGCAGGCCGAGCGCCGAGTAGAACAGTGTTGAGGCTGTGCCCTGCCATGCGGCTTCACTGAAGGCGCCTCGGTAAAAAAGAAAGTTCACCGATTCGCTTGAAACCAGCATTGTGCCCAGCGTCACGGGAAGGATGACGAACAGCGCAAAGCGCAGGGCATCGCGAAGTGTGGCAATAAAAACGTCATCGCCGCGGTTCATGCACCGCGAAAGTTCAGGCAGCACCGCCTGAGATATGGCAATCACAACAAGGCCCAGCGGCAGCTGAATCACGCGGTTTGAGTAATTCAGCATGGAAATCGCTCCGTCTTCGAGGAAAGACCCGAAAAGGCGCCCGAGCACGGGATTGAGCTGGTTCAGCGACAGTCCCGCGGCGTAGGGCAGAAACAGCGCCATCATGCGCCGCAGTTCGGGGTCGTTCCGGTCCGGACGGGCGGGCACAAGAAGGACGTGTTTCCGGTATGCAGCCCACCACCACTGGAACAGAAGCTGAGCCGCACCGCCAAGCAGCACAGCAGCCACAAGGCTTTCCACGCCGAAACGCCGGGCCGTCAGAACTACAGTGATAATATACACGGCGTTGCTGAGCGCCGGCGCCAGGGCAGGGACAAGGAAGCTGTCCATGCTGTTCAGCACACCCATGGCGAGCGCAGCCGCCGAAATCATCAGCAGAAAAGGGAACATCTGCCGCGTCAGTGAAACTGCCAGCTCTGCCTTTTCGCCCGAAAAGCCGGGAGCGATCAGAGCAATCAGCTGCGGGCTCAGAAGTATGCCAAGCAGCACAACGCAGGTGCCAGCACACAGAATGACGGTCAGCGCCTCGCGGGCCAGCCGTTCGGCACGGGAGCGGCCGCTGCGTTCCAGAACCTGCGAAAACACGGGGACAAAGGCTGCCGAAAGAGCGCCTTCCGCCAGAAGCTGACGCCCGAGATTAGCTATGGTATAGGCCACAAAAAAAGCGTCAAGCGACCTGCCGGCGCCGAAACACGCTGCCGTGATGACCTCGCGGAGAAGGCCGAGAATCCGGCTTGAAAATGTGCCTGCCATCATGGTCAGGGCATTTCGGATCATTGATTCTGATTTTGCATTTGCCATGTACTTCTCAGCCTCTCCCGCTGTTACCTGGCCGCCGCGGCATCTGCTGCGGCGGGAAAACCGTTCCGTCTCAGTCGAGACGGAACGAATCGCCCAGATAGTATTTGCGCGCAAAGGGATCTTCTGCGATCTCCTGCGATGTGCCTTTCACCTTGATTTCACCCTGATAGATGATATACGCACGGTCGGTGATCGCCAGTGTGTCGCGCACGTTGTGATCAGTGATCATAATGCCGTAGCCCTTGTCCTTCAGTGTTTTCACGATCTGCTGAATATCGTTGACCGCAATGGGGTCAATGCCGGCAAACGGCTCGTCCAGCAGAATGAAGTCCGGATCAAGCGCCAGCGTGCGCGCCACTTCGAGCCGGCGGCGCTCGCCGCCGGAAAGGGAGAATCCCTTGACGTCGACAAGTTTTTCCAGGCCGAACTCCTCAATCAGGGCGTCAACAATCTGCCGGCTCTCCTTTTCATCTCTGCCCCGTTCCTGCAGCACCAGCTCTATGTTCTCGCGCACAGTCAGATTGCGGAACACTGAAGCCTCCTGGGGCAGATAGCCGATGCCGAGACGCGCCCTCTGATACACATGAAGGGGAGTGATGTCTCTGCCGTCAATGCTGACCCTGCCCGAATCGGCCTGAATGAGGCCGACAATCATATAAAAGCTGGTGGTCTTGCCCGCACCGTTCGGGCCCAGCAGCCCCACCACTTCGCCCGTTCTGAACTCAAGGCTGACGTTGTTCACGACGTGACGGTGCTTGAAGCTCTTGTTGAGCCCTTCAGCCTTCAGCATTTTTCCCTCTGACGCAGACATTTATTTACCGCCGCGCTTTCTGTCCGGAGAGGTCTTCTGATCTTCCGGGCCTGCCAGCGACGAAAGGTCAACGGTCACCTGCGGCGTGCCCTTTGCCTCCAGACGCCCAGTATCAGTGTGATAAACCATGGCCTTCGCCGTAAAGCGGCGGCCGTCCTGAACTGCAGTGGCATTGCCGGTGCCGGTGATGATCCCGTCCTTAAAATTGTAAACCAGCGTGTCGCAGTCAATGCGCGTGTACTTTTCCTTTGCGTCCCCGCTGCGTTCGACTGTGATGCTGGCGCTGCCGGTACCGGTCATGATGCCGTCAGCACGGGTGTAAGTCAGTTTTTCGCAGTTCAGCGTTGACGTTCTGTTTTCGTCAGTCTTTACGGCATTCACCTTTCCCGATGCTTCGCCGCTGACAATGCCGTCAGAGTCGTAATTTCCGCTCACCGCGCCGCAGGAGACAGTCAGGCCCTGCGCCGTTTCCTCAAAGCGGGATACTTCAGTCGCGTAAAAGGTTTTTCCCTGCAGGCGCGCTGTTTCAGACTTCAGCGTGCGTGTGCCGAACAGCGCATCGACATTTCCGCGCATGGCATAGTCGCCGGCGCCGCTGAAGTCAGCATTGAGAACATCGCAGCGGGCATCGAGCCTTTCGCCGTTCAGCGTGCCGAAAGCGTGGACATTCTGCCGCATCTGCGCCGTCTTTGTCTTAGTGCTGGCAGACGCACTGTCAGACGTGATAGTCACACCTTCCCGCACCAGTCTGACATGGCCGGCTGCCTTGAAAGCGCCGGCCTTCATGTCATAGTCCATGCTGTCGGCGGTTAGCTGGGTTTCAATGCGTTTTGCCGCAGCAGAAAGCCCGGGCGCCGCCAGAAGGGCTGCGCCGCACAGGGCGGCGCAGATTAGAAATTCAGCAGTTTTTCTCATAGCCTACTCTGAATAATCGCCGCCGTCGCTGCCGCCCTTTGTCGGTGCGTTATCAGCGCGGTAATCACCGCGGCTGGCGATGATTTTGCGCTCAGGCAGCGGGTTCCAGGTGCTGCGCGCGCACACGTTCTCAATGACCTTCTCTGCGGTGCCCTCAGCGTTGAACGCCTTGATGAAACGCTCTGCCCAGTACTCGGTCTCGTCGACAATTCGATCCAGATATCTGGCGGGAAGCTCCAGAATCTTTTCGCAGAACTCCAGATTGGCTTTCTTGTAATCGCCGGACTTTCTGCTCATGCCCCTGCCGTCGCAGTACGCAACGATTTCATTCCACAGTTCGACGGGGATTCCGCGGTCAGGCTCCTTGATGTAAGTGCCGTCTTCAATGACCGCATTGCCCGTCTCGGGCTCCATTTTGATGCCGAAAACCACATTCTGGAACAGGGTCGCCACATTGCCCTTCAGAATTCCGTAGTGGCGGAACTTTGAGCACTTTTCCTCGATGTTGGTGCCGGAAATGCCATGCTGAGCTATGCAGACGCCGTAGGGCTTCAGCGCATCAGCAATTTCTCTGGTACGCTGAAGGTTGATGCCTTCGTCCTGGCCGATGGTCTTGTCATAGGTGCCGTGCTTGCTGCCGTTGGAAATAGCGATCAGATCAGGGAAAATGCCCCAGCTGTTCAGTCCGCCGATGAAGTACAGAGCTTCCTCAACTGTCGAGAATTCGCCCGGCCCCTTGATCTCACCGACTTCCGCCTCCAGGCCGAAATAGGGCGGAATGTGCATGGCCACGTCACGGGTGGCGCACAGGTTGTTCCAGTCGTCAAGGTGCGATGCGTCAATAGCGGCAGAAGTCCACCCATGGGCAATGATCTCACCCATCTGGACGACTGAGTTCATCACGTCCTCGCGTCCCTTGATGCTGTAGTGGTCAACGTGAAGCCCGAAAACCACGCCGTGTCCCAGCTCC
>Ga0256404_1003432_pt1 | contig 32241 bp, 32 predicted proteins | sample RumenRJG_01DNA_FD_185990 | JGI IMG/M metagenome (GOLD analysis project Ga0256404, IMG submission 185990) | Bovine rumen microbial communities from Lethbridge, Alberta, Canada - RJG_01 | ecosystem: Host-associated > Mammals > Digestive system > Stomach > Rumen | place: Canada: Alberta | collected...
GGCTACTCACAACCCGAATCCTTCACCCACGGCACCTCCGCACAACGCATGAAATGGCTCCGATTAGGACTCACAAGCGGACGCATGGGCGCCAACTACTTCCCCACATTCGAGGGCGACTACAGCAGCTTGTAAGAAACAAGACACTTCTTCAAAAGAAGCAAAGATACACATACGAAGACACCTCAGCCCATACCAGGCTGGGGTGTCTTCTCGTATAGAACCACCGCTCTATAGTATCTTGAAGAGAGATTATTGAATACTATTTTATTCCCACGAAATCATTAAGAGGCCTGATTTTTGCCTTGGAGAGCGATATCACTTCGCTCCTTTTCGGCGATTACACTCAGCACACAACATCTGGCAATTATCTGCCGTCGTGTGGCCTCCCTTGCTCCAAGGTGTTATATGGTCGGCATGCATCTCACTTATATCGAAATGATTGCCGCAATCAGGGCAAATTCCCTTTTGCCGCTCGTATGCTTCTATTCGGTCGGCTTCATCGAAATCGCGAATATTAAGTTTTCTTTCGTCACCAGAAAGAACATAGGCATATACACCCTTTTTATTCGTAACATCTTTGTCTATAAGCAATGCCTGTATTCGTTTCTCAATGTCTGTTGCTGAATATGTGTTGCTGGCATACAGGTTATACAACTCTCCCCATTCTATACCTTTCATAATGGAACGATAATTGGTGAAGATGCGTTGTACCCAGGCGATAACTGCTTGAAAGTATTGCCACTCCACATCAGCATTCTCATCGTGTTGGTGTGCTGCCATATATTCATTGATATTATCTCTGCTAATCCACTTCAGAACTGCTTGTAGATAATCTTGTCGGATAGGGTTACCACTCATGTAGTCTTTGGCGAGACGATATGCTACACATGTTGATTTACTAAACTTCTTTTTCAAAGCCATTACCCATTCGCCTGAATAGACTGCGTTGCGCAACTCTTGTGGCGTAAGTCTCTCTCCCGCAATATTGACAATCTCAAACCAATCGAGTTTCTCGCTGTCTGTTCCATTTTCACATATATATATCTGAAGCTCGTAGTCAAGAAACTGTTTTATCTGATCAGGTGTTAAGTTAGCAAATGACTTTACCTTACCATCGAGATTTACGAAGAAGTTGTCCTCATAGAATGAGCAAATACTCAATGTCCTCTGCTGACCATCAAGAAGTTCAAATGTCCCATCTGCGTTTTTCACCCAATACATGACGTTCAATGGGAACTTTTTGAATATGGAGTTGATGACCTCTTTCTTCTGCTTGTCATTGTAGACAAATTCCCGTTGATATTTGGGTCTTATGTTCAACAGGCCTCCATAACCGACAACACCTTCTTCCTCGTTGTTTTCAAATCCATCGACAATGTCGCGAATCTTGATTGTGTGTAATGTTATTTCCATCGTTATTTCTTTTTTTGGATTAATATGGCAGGCCAGCAAAGCTTATATGCCGTCCCGATTTTTAGAACTCCTCGCCTGTTAAGGTCACTTGCATTCTTTGCTTCCTTCTTCGTATAGACTTTTGTCTTCAGACCAGAATTATTGTCACGATCTGTGATTCCCAAGATAACAAATTGCTCGGGGTCATAATTTGCAAAGAAAGTGGGAGGAACGCCCATCGGCTCATCGTAATCAGCAGGAATGTCAGCCACGTTTTTCACGAAGATTGCATCATAGTTGTCAAACTTGGGATACTCTTCTGGTGTGTAACGCTTGTACAGGTCTATTCCCTCGTGGCGCTTGCTATGGTCAAGGTTGGTGAACCAACAGATGTTTCCCATTGTTGATATGATAGTCCCGTCCTCAAGTATTTTTATATTAGTTTTTTTTGTATCGTATATCTCAGGAATAACGAACTTCATAGAGCCAGCATAGTAGCCCAGCCACAGCTGGTTGTCACGGATACGCGGAAAAATGTCTTTGTACGTCACATTATTTTGGTTTCCGATTATAAGGAACTTCTTATCATACTCGTAAAGAATGTCGACAAATTCCCTAAAGAGCGAGAACGGAGGATTGGTTACAACAATGTCGGCTTCCTTTAAGAGCTGGATGCACTCAGGGCTTCGGAAATCACCATTACCCTCCAAAAGCGTTGGCGGATTCTTGCGCAGGATGATTTCAACATCTTCCAAATCAGTCGCTCCGTCACCATTCACATCTGTCACTTCTGTAAGTTCTATCTTGAAAGCCCTCTTACGATTTTCCGGCCTTTTCTCGAACAGGTCGAATTCTGTTCCAGCCACGCGAGAACCATCAAAGCATGTGCATATAAGTTTTTTCAGTCCCCAGACGTTAAACTTTGTAGCGAAAAACTTGAAGAAGTTGCTTTCGTAGGGGTCATCGCAGTTGCAGAGCACCGTCTTGTCTTTGAAATGTTTTCTGTAGTGGGAAAGTTCATTAGCTATATCCGAAAGTTGGGTATAAAACTCGTCTTTCTTAGCTTTCTGAGCAGCATTTTGATTTTTGTTTTTTGCCATTTGATTGATAGTTAACTGTTTGACACAAGCACCCAACTATCAATCACGCCATGGCGCATAAAAAGGGCGTGATGCACCTTGTCTGCGCATAGCAAGAGGTGAAGCCTCGGAATTGGTACCCCTGGTCCCGCTTAAAGAATGCACCACGCTTTTAACGTGTTGCATTGCTATCATAAGCAGAACACAGAAGACCCAACGGGCTACTCTGTCACATATTATTTCGGTGCTTGTTATACCAATCAAAGTTTCCGAGGCTTTCTTGGCTATGCGCGAAATAATAGCGAATGCTAAAAATTACCAACGATGTCTATTGGGCAACCGCACGAAGCGGAAACCGATGGCAAAATTACACAAAAATCTCCTATTTCCAACCGCTGAACCGAAAAATCATAAAAATATAATTGACATATACAGCTTTCTTGGTTGTCACACTTAAAATGAAAGAACTGTAATTTTGCAGTCAAATTGGTCTGAACGTCCTTGAAAATACACATTACTTAATACATATATGTGCCAAAAGTGGCATTTTGTCAGTCAGATTCTCTTGTATAGGCACTCACATCGGCTTTGGCACAGGGTTTGCTAATAGTATAGAGAATTAATTCTTTTGACATATGAACCAATTGGTATTTAACAGCATCGCTATCGAAAGGCGCAATCCCGTTAAAGTAATTGACCTCTTCGCAGGATGTGGAGGTCTGAGCAAGGCATTGGAGAGCACATGGAAGCATGCTACTATCCGTGTCACGAAAAACTCATGCGAAAGCCTATGGGAAGACAATCCTTGCTTAAGTCAGTTGTCAGAGGTTTTCTTTGCTGACTGGGAAGAGGAACTTCACGATATTCCACGAGGTGAGCATTATACTGTCAAGGCAGACTTGAACTTATTGTATCGTCTTGGAAGATTCGAGATGACGCAGAAAATTGTGCGTTACTTCAGAGGCTTGGGATTTCCTGTGTGTCGGGATTTTATTGGGCGAATAGAGGTTTGGATTCCTAAGGATGAAGGCAATTCCATTCTTTATAACAGATACACACTAAGGCCCTACTATCAAGACATAACTGATGGTTGGCAAATTGATGTCAGCCATAGCGGCGAGAGCCGATGTTCCAAGAAAACTTTATACGATGTTGTCCTTGATGATCATGGCTTTGATGTCGTTGCCGGAACAGAAGTGCTTCGCAGGACTTTAGTCAAGCAACATCACTTCCAGAGGTTTAGCGGCGGTTGTCCTATCGTAAACAGATATACGAAGAAGGTACTGAACTTGCCGGAGCCTCGCTCTTATGACAGGAACAAATATGCTACTAAGATGAAAAAGATAAAAGACTTCATCCATACCTATCTTTTTACACCTCAGTTTCAGGATGCTCTTGACATTAACATATTGAATAATGGCGAGTTGATACAGGTGAAGCCTGACGATATACTCATGGTCAACGAACAGGCAAAAAAACTTAAATATGGTGACGGATTTGTTGGTGCCCTGCCACGAAATGACTTCTCTCTGCACGGTCCGTATAAACAGCCTCAGTCTTTCAAGTATTTCTTTGTCAGTCTCAACTCACCAACGAGCAATTTGAACAGAAAGCGGTTATATAACATTTTCCAGAATGGTATCGACAGTTCTCTTGTCACAGATAGGGATAAAAAAGAAGGAAAAGAATTTGGAACAGGGAAAAGATTCAAACCTTTGGGAGAATTTTTGACTCAACCTTTGTCATGGGAAAAAGATCTCAGCCTTTCATACTCGTCGTACGACACCGCGCTTGAAGAGTTAAGAAAGCACCTGATGGATGAGAATCGTTTTATTCCCGGCAAGAATTATATTGCTATCATCATAAGCGAGATTCATAAAGATGCCACAGAACCACGGCTACATGAGTTATACTATAGGATGAAGGAATTGCTGATGAAATCAAGAATCACATCGCAAGTCATCTATGCTCAGAATATAGACAAAGATAATTTCAGTTTCTTCCTCCCAAACATTGCTGCTGCCATCACGGGCAAACAAAACGGAATGGCTTGGGGACTGGAAAGCCTTTCCCAACGCAACGACATGATTGTCGGTATCGGAGCATCTAAGCAACATGGCCGTAAGCCCTATCTCGGAACTGCTTTCTGCTTCGACAAAGAAGGCCAGTTCCGTGAGTTTGATTGCTGCCAGGCTGAAGATACCGATGCATTGGGTACCAGTTTGAAGAAAGCATTGTGGCAGTTCTGTAAGCAATATGGTAAGCCCGACAGACTCATCATTCACTACTACAAGAAACTGAGACGGGATGAAGGCGAGCAGATAGAAATGATGCTCAAACAAAACGGGATTCAATGTCCTGTATTTGTGGTGAATATGGTAACTGCTGTGAACGATGACTTGATTGCTTTCGACACCAGTAAAAATGACTATATGCCTTTGAGCGGGACTTATGTTCATCTTAGGGACACCCAGTTTTTGCTCTACAACAACGAACGATACACGGAGAACGGAAAAGGCGATGTGTTGTTCCCCATTAAGTTGACCATCACAAGTGCCAACACTAATACAGGTGGAATACTTACCAAAGAAGATACCACCGACATCATTACGCAGGTATACCAGTTCTGCCGTCTCTATTGGAAGTCTGTCAAGATGCAGAACGTACCTATAACAATTGCCTATCCAGAGTTGGTTGCTAAGTACGTTCCACATTTCTATGATGAGGATTTACCCGAATTCGGAAAACAGAATCTGTGGATGCTCTAAATAGTTGCAGCGATGACATTACCCATTATTGACAGTATGCTGAGAGGTGATTTGCGAAGACAAATACTCTCAACGTTGAAAACAGAGAAAGAAATCTCTCTACTATGGCGTGACCTGATGAAAGCAACACAGGGCGAACAAAGCCTAATGGCAATTGAAAAGGCTCTTGTTGCGGCAGTCGAGACAAGTGGGTTGGTGCAGGTATCTGCTGACTATGAAAATGATAGAGAAGTACGTCAAGGTGCAGAGGAAGCACGAAAGCAAGGTATAAGTAGTGGAGAAGACAATTACATCAGAATCGATGAGAAGTTAAGCTTGGATGGAATTTTTAATCTTACAACTGAAACCACGCCGACCGACAAGTTTCTGCATTTGTTGGTTAAGGTGGAATGCCGACGTACCATAGAATCCCTTCTGATGCTTGTCAAGTCGGTTCATGACGATGCTGTGGTTCGTACTTATATACGCAAATTATTTTCCCGTATAACTTCGTTATGTAAGGACACAAACGACCTCTATATAAGGGAATCGCTCACACAACTCTATTTTGAAGTGTACCATACTTTCAAAAATGTTTTGGAAAAAGGTGACTTGCAGTCGTATGAGACCGATTTTGAGAATTTCATCTTTGACTGGAAGGGGGAATTCCCTGATGAAGGTGTTGTGGCAAAATACAACGAAAAAGCACAAGCATTTAGTCCAAGAGTAAAGATTGACCATGGCTCAGATACCTTAAGTTCTCCACCTGCTGAGCAACCACACCAACTTGCTGCTAAGCCTAAAGACAAGTTCGATATTTTTTTGGAAGCGGCAAATGTATTCACCTTCTCTGAATTGCCAAAAATCAAGGAACTTGGCACTTCCCAGAAAATTCGTCAGTTTGTAGAATGTTTACTGCAAGAAAAAGAAACTGTTACCGATACGTTTGGACATACAGCAGCGATGCTTGATTTCTTAGGTTTTTTCAAATGGATAGCAGACAACCATGTAAGCGGATACAGACTGAACCAATATGACACCTGGTGTTCCAAGAACATCATGGGGAAATCAACCGGTACAGCTTTTAAGCATTACAGATTGTCCGTTGCCGTTTCTCCTACTGATACAAAAAATGAGTCATATAAGTATCTCGGGTGGAAATACAAAGAATCCGTAATAGAAGAATACCAAAGAATACTAAAAGGATAGCGACAAGCTGAAAACTTTAGTGAGCCTTTGAATAGCAATTCTATACTATTCAAAGGCTTTTTTGTATCTCAAAATAAACAAAGTCCGAAAAAGTCCGAATCACGGACCCTGGGTCTGGAAAGGTCTTTTCGTTGACTTTCTGGGTACTAAAAGGTCTTAAGTCCTTTGCAGCCGAGAACAGAAATAACTCCGTTCTTGGCTATCTGTGGTTGTGCCGAAGCAGATGGTCTAACCGGCTTAAATCCGAAAAAAATGAAAAAGGATTTAAATTCACAGAGAAGACCATCAGGTTCTACGAAGAAGAATGAGCCTAAGGTCATTGGCGAGGTGCTTAACGAGTACTTCGCAAGTAACGAACCCCTTGCAGTTGCCTACCGCAACCGCCTCTTCAAGGACATCCACCCACACACGGAGTTGGGTGTTGACTTGAAGTTGTTGACACGTGAACCCGGGCGCATGCCTGTGGGGACAATGATTGACGGAGCAATCGTTCACGATGACGAGGTTCACTTCACCTTCATTCAGAATGACCCAGAAAAGAAGGTGGCGGCAATACAGCGCAATCCACATGTTTACATGGGTAAGTGCATCAATGTTAACCGCAAGGATGACGGAACCCTTTATCCCACCTTCAACCGTCCGAAGTTCACAGAGCATTTCACCTTCCAAGACTTCTGCCGTGAGGCTGCCGAGGAACTGAGCGTCGTCGCTTGCCTTGTAGAGAAGAATCGGATAGCAAAGAGGTAGCAAAGACCCTCTGTGTGTTCCAGTTCCAGTATGTTCCAATTAAAAATCGCGGGACAACATGACTTTCTAAAAACTTTACAACTGATTGATATGTAATTAGTTATATAACAAAAAGAAGGTAATGAACCTCTCGAAAAAGTAATTGGAACAATTGGAACTGGCACGTGAAGGTCACTATTCTTTCATTTAAGAAGCAGATTATCAATATTTTAAAGTTTTTAATCATGAAGTACGACATTTCAAAACCTACCGCCCCGAAGATGCCTAACCTTGGCAGGGGCACAGAATGTATCCGCCTGCTACTCACGCAGGTGTCACGCGACATGCACGAACCGCTGGTTCCGATGTTCTTTCCTATCCTTGGCGCCCACGTGAGCGGCACGGAGTTTCAGTATCCCGACCTCACATGGAAGGAGCCGTGTGGCATGATGGCCAACCTGGTGGCTGACAGCGGCTGCAACAAAGGGCAACTTTCGAATATCGTGGAAGCCATCTGCCGAAACTTCCGCCAGCACGACGAGGCTGGACTGAAGAAACTCGTGGAATGGCAACGAGTGGTGAAGTCGAAGGCTGCCAACAAGGAGAAGCCTGTACGCCCCGACGTGGCATTTTGGTTTCCACCTGCCGACACGACGAACCCGGCTTTCATTCAAAACGCCATGGCACTGGAACTGCTTGGAGGGCGCACTCAGTATTTCAACATGCCTGAGGTGGAAATGGCAGACCGCTTGTGTGGCGGACACAGACAGGTCAGCCAGATGCTGCGCAACATCTACGACCGTCAGCGGGCAGGTGCCTTGCGTGCCACCGCCGACGGAGTGACGGGCAATCCTGTCTTGCGAGCCAACCTGACGCTGTCGGCAACGCCGATTGCAGCACGCAGGTTTTTCAAAAACGAACTGTTCAACGGCACGTTCGGACGCATGGTTTTCTCCTACAAGCCACGCACCAACCGCGACGGACGCATACCGCGACAGGGCAGATATTCGGATGAGTTCTACCAAAGACTGGACGAGTTCTTGGTGCGCTTAGACATCTGCAAAGGCCGCTATATCATACGTCCGCTCAACAAACTGGCAGACAAGTTGGCTCAAGACATGGCTTCGCTCGCCGACTTGGCTGACGACGACGTGCTGTGGGACGTATCGAAACGCGCACTGGTGTCGGCATGGAAGGCTGGCTGCGTGATGTGGATGCTCAACAATCAGACGTGGACACGCGCAATGGGCGACATCGTAGAATGGCTCGTCTATCACGACATCTGGTCGAAGATGCAACTCTTCGCCGATATGCTGACATCTGACGACCACCATGCAAGCGAGGCCCAGCGACGCGGACCGAAAAACATGCTCGAAGCGCTGCCAGACACCTTCAGTAAAGCACAACTCGAAGCGCTCCGCACCAACCTCGGAAAGAGTACCGAAGGAACAGACGCCCAACTGCGCAAGTGGGTGTACCGAAAGTTCATCACCTACTCCGCCCAGACGGGATTATACTCGAAAACCGAAGAATACCTGAAAAACTGACCATCATGGATAGATATGAACTGAAAAAGCTCCGCGACCTCCCCATCGAGGGGGTCGCCGAGCGACTCGGACTCCAAGTCGTGCGTCACAAATGTCTTTGCCCGTTCCATGACGACCACCACGCCTCGCTCTCGTTCTCACTCCGTCGCAACACTTTCCGCTGCTTCGCCTGCGGAGCCCATGGCGGAACCATCGACCTTGCCATTCGCCTGTTGCATGCCGATTTCAAAGAAGCATGCCGATGGCTGGCAGACGGAACCTTTCTCCCCTACTCGCTTACCGCAAGGGAAAGTGATAGGCAGCAAAAGGTGAAGCCGTTCGATGCCACCCGATATGCGCGCTTTTTCGAACATCCATGGTTGAACGATGCCGCACGCCACTTCCTTTTCAAAGAGCGCAGATTAGATGAACGAGTTGTACGCTGGTGCCGACTGACATCATGGACAGACCGACAGGGCAACAACTGGTTGCAAATACCCTACTACAGTCAGGACGGGCGGCTGATAGGCATTCAGAACCGCAACCTCAGGCAGAGAGCCATGCCACGATTCCGCTTCCCACAAGGGGCGTCGTGCAGCATCTACAACCTGCCCATACTCAACCACCTCCGACCAGGCGATGCACTATACATCACCGAAGGCTGCTCCGACTGCTGGGCTATGCTCTCAGCCAAGCATAAGGCTATCGCCATACCATCGGCAACCCTGCTCAGTCGGAAGGATGCGGAGAAATTGTCAATTCTCAATCGTCAATTGTCAATTACCTTCCACATGTATCCCGACCAAGACGAACCAGGCGAGCGCCTCTTCACACAACTCAAAAAGGTGCTGCCCTCGCTCATCCGTCATCAGCTGCCGCAAGGTTGCAAAGACTTCAGCGACTATTACCTCTCACGTAAACAAGCCATTCAACTTGCGTAAACGATACATTTAGACAACGTAAACGACAGATTAATGAATCAATAAAAGCAAATATATGAAAGCAATGACAAAACAACAATTAGCCGACTGTGCAGGTGTGTCGGTCAAAACGCTGATGAACTGGTGCAAGCCCCACCAAGAAACACTCACACAAATGGGCATGACAACAGGCATGCGCGTGCTCCCGCCTCACATCGTAAAATGGATAACAGAGCAATTCTGCATCGACATCGATACATAAACACACCACCAACGCAACGTTTCCACATCTTTATCATGCAATAAACGCTGCTATCGGGAACAAACGACACGAAACGGAAACCACCATCCCGCAACGTCGTAACTTTGCATAGTCGGTGAGAATCATCGGCTGGGGAGACGGTACCGCCCATGTGCACTAAGCGGTTCGCGCTCTCTACATTCAGACAACTTAAAAACATTTTTACAACTATGAGTATTTTTTACAGACTTTATCAGAACAACTCGGAGAATTTCGTGAACAAGGGCAAGTGGTATGCGCGCTCGGTGGTGATGGGCAAGATGGTCGGCTTGGAGGAGCTGGCGGAACACATGGCGGAGCACAACACGCCGTACTCCGAAGGTATCATCAAGGGCGTGCTGACGGACATGATCAACTGTATCCGCGAGTTGGTGCTCGACGGCAAGGCGGTGAAGATTCCCAATCTCTGCATCTTCTCGGCGGGCATTCAGTCGAAACCTGCCGACACGGTGAAGGATTTCAGCGTGCAGCAACACGTCAAGGGGGTCTATCTGCGCACACGCACCACGGGTAAGTTCACACGCGACGAGATTACAAAGAAGGCTAACCTGCGCGAGCTGTCGAAGTACGACGTGGGGTAATTCACAATTAAGAATTAAGAATGATGAATTAAAAAATTAAGAATGATGAAAAAGGAAACTTGGAAGTTTATTATTCAGACGCTGGCGGCTATCCTCACGGCTATCGCTACGACACTGGGGGTGACGAGCTGCCTTTAGAATTAAGAATTAAAAATTAAGAATTAAGAATTGGGAAACACGTTTTCTCAATTCTTTTTTCTGAAAGATGAAATAATTGATAATTGATAATTGATAATTGATAATTGATAATTGATAATTGATAATTGATAATTGATAATTGATAATTGATAATTGACAATTGATAATTGATAATTGATAATTGATAATTAATAAATATGGTAAGAGTGTTCTCAAAGCCGTAACCCCTAAATATATTTATCAATTATCAATTGTCAATTGTCAATTTGACTTTTTCGGCACACCGCTCGCCGTCGATGGCTGCCGAGACGATGCCACCGGCATAGCCGGCGCCTTCGCCGCAGGGGAATAGTCCGCTGATGCGCACATGCTGGAGGGTGTCGGGGCTGCGCAGGATGCGTACGGGCGACGATGTGCGTGTCTCGATGGCTATGAGCGTGGCGTCGTTGGTGAGAAAGCCGTGAGCCTGTCTGCCAAATGTCTTGAAGGCTTCTTGCAGGCGGTGCGAGATGGCTGCCGGCAACCAGAAGTGCAGGGGGCTCGAGAGGAGTCCGGGGGCGTATGAGGAGCGTGGCAGGTCGTATGAGAGGCGGTTGTTCACGAAGTCTGCCATGCGCTGTGCGGGTGCTGTCTGCCGCATGTTCCCCTGCTGCCATGCCATGCGCTCGAGGTGTTCCTGGAAGTGCATCACGGAGAGTGTGTCTGCCGGCGCTTGGTCATACATTGCCGGGATGTCTTCGGGACGCACTTCGACGACCATTCCGCTGTTGCTCCACTGGGTGCCTCGGCTGCTGGGGCTCATGCCGTTGACGACGAGCTGCTCCTTGTCGGTGGCTGCGGGGATGACGAAGCCTCCCGGGCACATGCAGAAGGAATAGACTCCGCGCCCTTCGACCTGCGTCACGAAGGCGTATTCGGCGGCTGGGAGGTATTTTCCCCGTCCGTCTTTGCGATGGTATTGTATCTGGTCGATGAGCTGCGCGGGATGTTCGAGTCGCACGCCGACGGCGATGCCTTTGGGCTCGATGTCGATTTTCGCTTCTGAGAGATAGCGATAGACGTCTCGGGCTGAATGTCCGGTGGCGAGAATGACTGGTCCTGTCCACTCTTTTCCGCCTGCCACGCAACCTTTCACGCTGTCGCCTTCGATGATGAGGCGGGTCATCTTGGTTTCGAAGTGCACTTCACCGCCGCATCGGAGGATGGTGTTGCGCATGTTTTCGATGACTTGCGGCAGTTTGTCGGTTCCGATATGCGGATGGGCATCGGCAAGGATATCGGTCGAGGCGCCATGCTGGCAGAACACGCTGAGTATTTTCTCCACGCTTCCACGTTTCTTCGAGCGGGTGTAGAGCTTGCCGTCGGAATAGGCTCCCGCGCCTCCCTCGCCGAAACAGTAGTTGCTCTCGGGGGCAACACGCTGCTCCTTGGTGATGCGTGCCAAGTCTTTTTTGCGCTCGTGCACGTCTTTTCCCCGCTCCACGACGATGGGTCGCAGTCCCAGTTCGATGAGCCGGAGGGCGGCAAAGAGTCCGCCGGGCCCTGCACCGACCACGATGACTTGGGCGGCTTCTGACACGTCTCCGTATCGGATGGGCGTAAAGGCATCGTCGGCAGGTTCTTCGTTGATGTAAAGCCGGAGGGTGAGGTTGATGAAGATGGTGCGATGACGCGCATCGACCGACCGCTTCAGCACTCTGACGGAGGTGATTGTGCGGGCATCGATGCCTTTCTCCCGGGCGACGTATTCGCGGATGGTCTGCCCGGAAGCGGCTTGTTGTGGCAGCAGGCGCACCTGCAGTTCTTGTATCATCCTGTGGCGGAGCGGCTATGTTATTAGATGATGCTTGTGCGCTTGGTGAACTCCACGATTTCGGAAATGTGGCCGAAAGCCAATGACGTAACCGTGTCGGCACAGCCGTAATAGACTGCCACCCGGTCGGTCGCGGGGTCGTGAAGGGCTGCACACGGGAAGCATACGTTCGGCACGTCGCCCATACATTCGTATGGCGTCTGCGGAGAAATCAGGTAAGGTCCTGAACGATGGGTGGCTATCCACGGTTTTTCCAAGTCGAGCAACGCCGAACCGAAGGCATAGACGTAGCCGTTGCAGGAGCGGAGAACGCCATGATAGAACATCAGCCAACCCTCAGAGGTCTCGATAGGTATGGAACCGGCACCGATTTTCATACATTGCCATGCGCTCACTTCGAAGGGTGCGGGCGACATGACGTGGCGGTGGCGACCCCAAAACTCCAAGTCGGGCGACTCGCTATAGAAGATGTCGCCAAAAGGAGTATGCCCCGTATCGCTCGGACGGCTGAGCATGGCAAAGTTGCCGTTGATTTTCCTGGGGAACATCACGCCGTTGCGATTGTAAGGCAGGAAGGCGTTTTCCACCTGATGGAACGTCTCGAAGTCGAAAGTCCACGCTACGCCAATCGTAGGACCGTGGTAGCCGTTGCACCACGTGACGTAATAGCGGTCGTCGATGAAACAGACGCGCGGGTCGTAGCCATATACCCACTCCTTCACGCCTTCGATATTGCACTCGAAACGTATCGTCTCCTCGTTGATTTTCCAGTCGATGCCGTTCTTGCTGAAACCTGCATGAAGGGTCATGCGGCGGTTGGTATCGTCGCAACGGAACACACCGGCATAGCCGTCTTTGAAGGGAACGACAGCGCTGTTGAAAATACTGTTCGATGTAGCGAGTAAATCGCGCGGAATGATGGGGTTCTTGGAATAACGCCACATCACGTTCTTGCAATCTGCCGGGCGCTCTTCCCACGGCATATTGGGCAATGGCTGCCCCTGAATCTTTAAGTTGCTCATTTTTCTGTTATGTTTTTGTTATCTGAATACGTAAAAGGTACGAACCATGTGATGAGAAGGGCGGGAATGGTGCAGAAGAGCACGAAGACGAAAAACATCTTGTAGCCAAGCCAATCGCTGATGGCACCACTCATCATACCGGGAAGCATGACGCCAAGGTTCATGATGCCGCTCGCAAAGGCATAATGCGACATCTGGTGCTCGCCCGGAGCTATCTGCTGCATCATGAAAAGAGTAAGCCCTACGAAGCCGAAGCCATAGCCAAAATACTCTATGACAATACCGCTGCCTATCAACCAAAGACTCTCGGGCTGATAGATAGCCAAAAGGGTATAAGCCACGAACGGCAAATTGAAGACGACTGCCAACGAAAAGAGCGACTTCTGAAGTCCCCGATGGGCTATATAATATCCTGCCAGGATGGAACCGAGCACGAAAGCAGCTGCTCCGAACGTGCCGTAGCACAAGCCTATCTGCTGTTCTGTCAAGCCCAACCCTTGCTCAGCACGAGGGGCTTTGAGGAACAACGGCACAATCTTCATGACAAATCCCTCGGCAAAGCGATAGAGAATGATGAAGAATATATAATAGACAATGTGTTTCTTCTTGAAGAACTCTGTGAGCACGCGCCACAACTCATGCCATGTCTCTGCCAGTCCGCGCTTCTTGCTCACAGCCTGCCTGTCTTGTGGCAGCATGGAATAATGGTAAACGCCCAGGATAATCATGAGAATGCCTATCGCCAACATGACAATCATCCATGACTTGGTGACTCCCACCATGTCTTTCAACACACCTGCGAGATAAACAAGTCCGCCCGTAGCCGCAATCTTCGCTATGTTATAAAAAGCCCCTTGCCACCCTATCCATCGCGCCTGCTCATCCTTCGAGAGGACTGACATGTAGGTTCCGTCTGCTGCAATATCGTGAGTGGCACCGCTGATAGCCACAACCGCCAACAGCGCTATCGTGATGACGAAGAAGTCGGGCAGATGGAGCGCCATGGCAACCAGCGCAAACATCACACCGGAAAGAACTTGTGTCAGAACGACGAAAAACTTTTTCGTCTTATAGATTTCAAGAAACGGACTCCACAACGGTTTCAACGTCCACGGCAGCATGATGAGTGATGTCCAGAAAGCTATCTGCGTATCGGAAACACCCATGCCCTTATACATCAGCGCACACACCATGTTCAGCACCACGAAGGGCATTCCCATGGCAAAATACAACGTGGGTACCCAAGCAATGGGCAACACCTTCTTTTTACTTTCTACCTTTTCTGTCTGCAAGTCGTTTCTTGAAGTATCCACCTGCAGATTGTCTTCTACCCTTTTTTCCTGCATATTCCTTATCTATTCATAAACTTCATCTATACCTGTTTCATAGCCTAACACCTCTTCGGCACAGGGGTCGTAGTTGTCGGGAATGTCGAACTTGGCATCTGGAGAATAGTTCAGCGACTTGTCGGCATAGATTTTCTTCATGTAGTATGCCCAAATCGGCAACGCCACGGCAGCACCCTGACCTGTTGCAGTCGATACGAAGTGAATGTCGCGGTCTTCTCCTCCAACCCAACAGCCGCTGACGAGCTGCGGGGTGACGCCCATGAACCAGGCGTCGGAGTTCTTATTCGTGGTTCCTGTCTTGCCTCCAATCTCTCCCGGAACATTGTAGCGGGCACGCAGACGACCACCGGTACCGCCTTCAACGACCGCTTTCAGCAGGACGAGCATCTTGTAGGAACTGCTCTCGCTGATCACTTCGTTCATGCGCGGCTGGAAATCGGCAAGCACGTTGCCCGAATTGTCCTCGATACGGGTCACCATCATCGGTGCACAACGAATGCCGTGGTTCACAAAGGCGGTATAGGCGCTGACCATCTCGCCGACCGACACCTCACAAGGTCCGAGACACAATGCCATCGAGGGATGGATGTCGGGATTGTTGATGCCGTATTGGTTGAGCAGTTGCACGAAAGCATGAGGATTGAGGCGGCTCATGAGGTAGGCGGAAATCCAGTTGTTCGACTGTGCCAATCCCCATTTCAACGTCACCATCTGTCCGTATCGGCTTCGGCTACCGTTACGCGGCGTCCATGGTTTGCCTGCAACGATGTAGGTACGCGCCACGTTGGGTGCCACATCGCAGGGCGAATAGCCGTTCTGCATCGCCATCGAATAGAGGAATGGCTTGATGGTAGAACCTACTTGGCGCCGTCCCATCATACCCATGTCGTATTGGAAGAAGTTGTAGTTCACTCCGCCGACGTATGCTTTCACGGCTCCCGTCATCGGGTCCATGCTCACGAAGCCGGCACGAAGCATTTTCTTATAATACTTGATGGAGTCTCTCGGTGTCATCATCGTGTCGATTTCGCCTTTGTAAGAGAACACCGTCATATCTACTTTGGTATCGAACGCCTTATTGATGTCTTCTTCGGAGTAGCCTGCTTCCTTCAACACCCGATAGCGTTCGCTCTGACGAATGGAGCGGTTCATGATGGCTGTCACCTGGCTGGCGGTCAGATTGTCTGAGAAGGGAGCATTACGACGCAGCCGCAACTCGTTGTTGAACGTTGGCTGAAGGTATTTTGTCATGTGCTCATACACGGCTTCCTCGGCATATTTCTGCATACGTGTGTCGATGGTGGTGTAGATTCTCAATCCGTCGGTATTGACATCATAGGGGTCGCCGTTCTTCTTGAGGTTCTTGTTACACCATCCATAAAGCGGGTCGGTCTCCCATGCGATGGAGTCAATGTGATACTGCCGCTTGTTCCACGAAGGATAATTGGCAAGGTCGGGCTTCTTTGCCATCATGTATTGCCGCAGATATTCGCGGAAATAAGGAGCCGTCTGCTCGCGATTGCTGGCACGATGGAAGTTGAGTCCGAGTGGTTCGGCGGAATATTTATCGCATTCGGCGCTGCTCATATAACCCGCTTTTTGCATCTGCGAGAGCACTACGTTTCGCCGCTCCACGCAACGCTCTGGATAGCGAACGGGGTTGTAGAGCGACGGATTCTTGCAAAGACCTATCAGCGTTGCCGCCTCGGTGACCGTCAGGTCTTGCGGCTCCTTGCGGAAATAGGTATTTGCAGCCGACTTGATTCCCACGGCATTGTGCAGATAATCGAAATAATTCAGATACATGGCGATGATTTCTTCCTTCGTGAAGTTGCGTTCCAACTTGACGGCAATAATCCATTCGATTGGCTTTTGAAGAAGACGCCCCAACGTAGAGTGTGCCTTCTCCGAATATAACTGCTTAGCCAACTGCTGGGTGATGGTCGATCCTCCACCCGCACTATGCTGCTGCATGATGCCACGCTTGAGAATGGCTCTCGACAAGGCGATGAAATCGATGCCTGAATGCTCATAGAAACGCTCGTCTTCGGTAGCTACGAGTGCCTGGACGAGATAGGGCGACAGCTTTGCATAGCCGACAGCGATACGGTTGTCACGATTCTCGTTGTAGGTACCGAGCACCTTTCCGTCAGCGGAATATATCTGTGAGGCGTATTTGCTGATTGGATTCTGCAAGTCTTCGATGTCGGGCATGTAGCCTATCCACCCGTTCCAAATGGCAACGAAGATAACAAAAAGCACGCCGATGATTGAAAACAGCGTCTTCCAAAGTATGCGTATGACTTTTTTTCTCATTTTTCTTTCTTGATGTTTTGCCCACAAAGATAGTGGAAATTGAGGGAAACACAAAATAAAACAATGTTTATTTGCGCACGGGAGGTATTCATTCTTTCGAAAAATGCCGGAAGAATCATCGTTGAAAGCGCCATGCGGCAATCAGGGAAAGGGTTTCTCCCTACAATTTGAAGCGATGACGCCTGGTGGCTTGCTTGGGTGCCTGGCTGTCACCGAAGCCATAGCCTCCGCCGCCAATGGCAGAACCGCGATAATGGGCATAGCGCTGGAGCACCAAGCGCACGTAATTATACGTCTCCGTCCCTCGCATATAGCCGCTTTTCACGACGGGGTCTTGATAGTATTGCGGCTGGCTCAGCAGCAGAATATACTCGGAAACGTCGCGCCAACGGTGGGGATTCTTCCCGTATTTGCGTGCCAGAGCCATAGCGTCGCGCACATGTGCCACTCCCCCATTATAGCTGGCAAGCACGAAGTTGAGGCGCTCGCCTTCACGAGGAATGTCCCGAAACTGGTCTTTCAGTTTCCGGATGATGCGGGTAGAGGTCTCTATATTGGCTTCCGGATTGAACAATTCTGATTGCGGAAGCCCATATTGGGCACCTGTTCTCGGCATAATCTGCATTAGTCCGCAGGCTCCTGCCCATGAACGGGCGTTAGGGTCGAAACACGACTCCTGATAGCTCAGCGCTGCCAACAGGCGCCAATCGACACGTGCCACCGGTGCATAGCGCTTGAAAAGATGGTCGTAGTTGGAGATGATGCCTTTCTGCTGATTGAGCATGGGCGAATACACCCGCCGCTGAACGCTTTGCGGGGAGAAGGCTGTCTGCTGTTCGCTCTTCACTTCCGCCAGATAGTCGGGACGATACCAGCGGCTGATGGTGTCTGCAAGTTCGGCATTCGTCTTCAATACCGCCCACGGTATGCGCTTGTCGGCAACAATAAGTTGCGCATTCTCCAGCGTAGAGGAGTCGGCTGGAATCATAATATCGCCCTCGCCCTTGAGCAAGCGCCCCACCATCTCCGACGTATCGCGACACACTTCCACCCGCACGGAGACCCCCAACTGCTGCGCAAACTTCTCGCAAAGCAGATATTGGGTGCCCAAGCCTCCACCCCGATATTCATAATAGGTGTCAGGACCTGACAGGGTGAGGAGGATGAGTTCACCGTTGGCGACAATATCGTAGAGCGAATAATGCTCTTTCGAGCTGACGCTGTCGCCTATCACCGTCCCCCAGGGGGTCGTCTGCAACGTGTTTCCCTTCTCACATGCTGTCAACAAAAGGGCGAACAGCAAGAGGAAAAGTTTGCTGAACGACGAGGGGACGATATGTCGGAACAAGCCGTGTGCCATTGATTTCGGTTGAAAAGAGATTATTCCGGTTGCTCTAAATAGCTGACCGCCTTGCCTGTTTCCTTGGCGTATGCTATCTCGCGACGCGTACTCTCGCCGATATAGCCACCGGGATTGACGACGAAGATTTCGTCTGCCATATCGATTTTCCGCAGGTGCATGTCGTCGAGCATTTCTTTGACACCGGGCTTCCACACCTCTTCGTCACCGGAATGCCCGAACAAGCCGACGCTGATGACGATGTTGCCTTCTAAAGAAAGGCGCTTCTGCACGTCAAAGAACGCATCCTTGAAACGTGTACTGCCACAAAGGGTTATCACTTTATAGTTCTCTACCATCTCTTTTCTATCGTTTATGAGTTATAAACATGCCGTTCAGGCATTCTAAAGCTACCGTTTACGATTGCCATTCGTGCCGTTTGCGGTTGCTATTCATGCCGTTTGCGGTTGCTATTCGAGCACGATATCTGCCACGTCTTCCGGCGTATTGAAGAGAATTCCGTCGGCAAGTTCGTCATCGGTCAACTGTTCCAGCAACTTGCGTGCTTCCTTCTCGTCCATTGCCTTCTCGCCTTTGGCTGCCAGTTTTCCGAGCATGGCGTTCCAAATCGCTTCCCGATAGGCTTGTATTGTTTCTTTTTGTTCTTCTCCCATGGTCAAGATTATCTATTTTTCGGAATATTTTTTCATCACGCTATAAGCCTTATACAAACCCAATTCGCCTGCCTTACTGAGGTCTTGCAGCCCCTTTCGCTTGTTGTCGCTGTTGATATAGGCGAGTCCACGGTTGTAATAAGCCTCTGCCAAACTTCGGTTGATGCTGATTGCTGCCGTGTAATCTTCTATCGCACGCTCATATTCCTTCCGCTGCACATACAGGTTTCCCCTGTTATAAAACAGGAAAGCATTCTGCGGGTCGAGCGCAATGGCATGATTCAAATCGTCCAACACGCGTGCCATCTTGATTTTTGTATCCATCCCCTGGGCGGCACTGAACTCGCTCTCCATCGCCAGACACACCGCCCGTTGCCAATATGCCAGGACCGACGTGCTGTCGATTTGCAGGTAAGTGGTCATATCGTGCACGGCATCATCGAAATTCTGAACGACGCCATACGCGACGGCGCGTTGCAACAGAAGCCTCTTGACCGACTGCATGTCGCGTTCGCCATCAATACGCCTCGACAAGGTGTCTATCAGATTGAGATAAATGGCTGACTGCTCTTCGTCGAGCGTGTGCGGATTGCACGTCACTTTGAGTTCATGAGACGGACGAGCGACGCGGTTGAAAGCCTCCACTTCCTTATCAAACACTTGGTTCATGCTGACGACATTGGCGTATTTCAGATACGAAACCTCGTACATCGGCATATATTCCACGTCGATTTTCCGGTTTTGTATGCGCCCGCGGTAGGCACTTTCGTATTCACGCTCAACCACTTCTTCATCCTCCACCACAATCTGATTGTACTTGGAGAAGTCTATCTCGCTCTTCTTTCGTGTCTGCTTCCGCTGGTTCTTCGTCCATCGCGGCTGTATCCCGACGTGCTTATCCATCTGCGCCTTCAGAATACGGAACTCATCCAGCTCGGCTTGGCGATGCATACCGAGCCGCCGATAGCAATCCGCCCGGTTGTGAAGTCCCGTCCAGAAGTTAGGATACTGCTCTATCACCTTCGTATAGTCAACAATGGCAGCACGCAGGTTGCCCGTCCGGTGGTGAAGGGTCGCACGGTTGTAGGTCGCCATCAGGTTGCCGGGTTCCATCCTGAGCACATAGTTGAAGTCTTCTATCGCCCGGTTGTCATCGCCCACTTGCACACGGAGCAAGCCCCGGTTGTAGTGAGCAAGGAAATTGTTCGGGTCGAGGTCGATTGCCATGTCATAATCAGCCATCGCACCACGCAGGTTGTTGACATTCAGACGCACCAAAGCACGGTTCACATAGTTGCTTACCAGCTTCGGCTTCAAATGTATCGCCTTGGAAAGCTGCTGCTCTGCATCCTGCCAATTCCCTCGCGACATATTGATGCTTGCCCATACCATCCACGCCTCTCCGTCATAGGGATCTACTTTCAGGCTTTTGTCCAACCACGTGACTGCCGCAGTCGTGTCTTTCTCCCGCATATACATTTCTGCCTTGACGGAATACGCCCGTGAGAAGTCACCCCAACGCTGAATCATGGAGTCGAGTTCCTCATGTGCGTGCTGATAATCTTTCAGTTCCACGCGGCAAAGGGCGCGGTTGAACCAAAGATTCTGCCCTGACGGTTGGTAGAGAAGTGCCTTGTCATAATCGCCAATCGCTTCTTCGAAATGGCGCTGACGAATACGGCACAAGCCTCTCAGTTCATAGATACCGGCAATATAGGGATTGAGGGCAATGGCTTCGGAGCAGTCGTTCTCCGCTCCGATGAAATCGTCGAGGTAGAACTTGGCGATGGCTCGATAATACCAAGCCTCATAAAGATAGGGCTTGTAGGAAATGGCACGGCTGAAATATTGTATCGAAAGTACGTAATCTTCATAATACAACGAGCTCCTGCCGCTCATAATCAGGCGGTCAACGTTGAACTGCGCCAAAGATGTGAGCGGAGAAAAACACAATAGCAAAAGAAGTATCTTCCGACACCTGCTCATCCGTGATATGCTTTTGTTGACACCCTTTTATAGGAAGGATGCCGTGAGTTATCTCTTCGTACGGTATCCGCACTGGTAACGTCCTTGCATGAGAGCCTTCAGCTTACCTTTAATCAGCTGTCGGCGAAGCGGCGAAATGCGGTCGATAAACATCTTTCCGTCAAGATGGTCGAACTCGTGTTGCATGACCCGGGCAAGATAACCTTCTATCCACTCGTCATGCTGCTGCATTTCGCTATCCTGCCATTGCACTCTTATGCGGGTCGGACGCGTCACACTCTCGTGAATACCTGGCAGCGAAAGACACCCTTCTTCCATGTTTTTCGTCTCCGTATCGTCATATTCCACGATATGGGGATTGATGAAGGCCTTTCTGAAATCCTTATATTCGGGAAAATCTTCCGCAAGTACGTCTAAATCTATGACAGCCACACGAATCGATTTCCCGATTTGCGGAGCTGCCAACCCTATTCCTTCTGAAGCAGAAAGGGTCTCAAACATGTTCTCCAACAGCTCATCCAGCCCGGGATATTCGGCAGGAATGTCCTGCGCTTCCTGACGAAGCACCGGCTGCCCATATATATAAATAGGTAATATCATGTCTTTTTAATCATTTCGGTCGTCGGGACTCCATATAGCCTTGGAGGATAATCGTCGCGCTGATTTCATCCACCAGCGCCTTGTTCCGACGCTCTTTCTTTTTCAAACCGCCGTCAATCATCGCCTGATGCGCCAAGACCGACGTGAATCGTTCATCGTAATACTCAACCGGCACGTCCGGATATGCCTTCCGCCACCTGTTGACAAACAGCTCCACTCGCTGGAGATTCTCACTCGGCTGCCCGTTTGGCTGATAGGGTTTCCCTATCACGATGCGCTCAACGGGCTCCCGGCTGAGATAATCTGCCAGATAATCGAACAGCGCAGAAGTAGAAACAGTCGCCAATCCGCCGGCAATAATCTGCAGCGGATCGGTGACTGCCAATCCTGTACGCTTCTTTCCGTAATCTATTGAAAGTATTCGCGCCACTCAGATGTCGTTAACGCTGGTTGAAAAGCAACCAAGCATCCGGATATTTTGCACGGAACTGATCGCGACTCTGAACGGCATCGCCCTTATTGTCGAAAGTAGAAGCAATCACACGATACATGTTGCGCTCGGAGTTGAACGCCAACTGCGCATCGTAACCTGCCGCACGCAATGTCTGCTGCAAACCTTCGGCATTTGCCTTCATCGAGAAAGAACCAACGACTACGCTGAAATTCTTCAATCCGGAACCGCTCACTACGGTGAGATTCTCCTGACGAACAGACACGTTGTCATAGTTGTCAACCGTTGTCGTCTGTGTAGCAGGAACGGTCGTGATCGGTGTTACCACCGGAGCATCGGTCGTTGTATAACCATCGCCCTGCTGAGCCGCATCCTGAGCGCGTGCCTTTTCGTAAGCCTTCTTATAAGCGCTCTCACTTGATTTACAGCTGGTAAAAGCCATCATTGCACATACTGCTGCGCACAAAATCATGATTTTCTTCATAATCAATATTATTTTTGAAATTAAACTTATTGTCTTTATTCAACGTGCGAAATTACATAAAAACATTTGAACTTGATAAAAAAAACAGCATAAAGTTTGTTAAATGTCCAATAATCTTGCCGATTTAACAAAAAATCACGAAAGAAATATGGCTATTCAAAAAACTTTCACTACATTTGCTTTCGAAACCTGGCCATCAAGTCATGGTTGGTTATTATCAAAACATTGTTTAATTAAATACTGAAACACATGAAAGCATTAGGTTACATCGGCGCATTTCTCGGTGGCGCCATCGCCGGAGCAGCGTTAGGACTGCTGGTAGCACCGGAAAAAGGAACAGACACCCGTACAAGAATCTCTGACACGGTCAAAGACTTTTGCGATAAACACAACCTGAAACTCAACCGCAAAGAGATGGAAGACCTGGTGGACGACATCAAGGATGCGGCTGAAGACGTTATCGACTAATCCCCCACAGCAACGCGAGAGATTATGTTTTCAAACGACAGAAACGTTGAATCGATAGCACAACTCGTTGAAGTGCTCAAGCATTACATCGGGCTCCAGTCGGAATACGTCAAGCTGGATGTGATAGAAAAGGTTGTGCGACTGATTACAGCCATCGCCGTCACGCTGACGGTCGTCCTGTTCCTGTTGATCATACTCATCTATCTCTCTTTCGCCGCAGCGTATGCGCTTGCTCCGCTCGTGGGAACCCCTGTCGCTTTCTGCATCGTGGCTGGAGTCTATCTGCTGCTTTTCATCATCATTCTCTACAACAGGAAACGCTGGATAGAGAAGCCGCTCGTGAGATTTCTTGCATCCATCCTCTTAAACAACTGACAACATGAACGACAATCCATTACAGACTTATCGCTCCCTGGAAGAAATTCGCATGCGCAAAGAGATGTTGCGACGCGAAATACAGAAAGATAACGGGCAGATAAAAAGCACTTGGGATGGTCTTTTTCATACCGAGAAAGCTACCACCCCATCCAAACGAATGTCCGGATTCATGTCAACAGGCGCAGGAGTGATGGACGGCATCATCCTGGGATGGAAACTCTATCGGAAATTTTACAGCGGGAAAAAGACAAAAAGCAAGAAGAAAGGCGGACTTTTAGGATTCTTCAAAAAGTAGCCGACGGACCCGAAAGGTTGCCAAACGGAGAACTCCGACACACAAGACGGGAGGCTCTATTATATAAAAGATGTGTAGCTGAAGAATATCGGCTACACATCTTTTATTAGTTTAACGCAAAATACCCAGACGCTTAATACCATTGGCAAGACTATCTGAAAAGATTTCTGCTCCACGTTTATTCAGATGCATTGCATTATAAAAATATGTTGTGTCACTACTTATTTCCATATTCATATAATCGAGAATCGGTATCCCATACTTGTCTGCAATTCGCTGATAAGTGGAATACATTTCTTTCACATTTGTAAATTTGCGCATTGCTCCGACGTATAATGGAGAATATACAAATACAATCTTTATGTTCTCTGCTTTTAGTTTAGCAAGATACTCATCAAACATAACCAATGTTGTATCGCTGAATGCAAATTTAACAGAATCCACTTTGTCTAACTTTGTACCATCCCAATGTTTTTTTTCTCCCCTATAGCCCCTTATTAATTTGTGCTGTGTATTAACAAGAGGTGCCCAGCCATAATGTCGATACCTATACATGGGTACATATTTCTCCCATACAGATAGTGGTTCTGAATCTAAAAACTCATCTCTCATTTCCTTGTTCCAAAAATATGGATAAAATTGTTCTCGCTCAAGACCAACCCTATATTCCAAAGAAAAATGATCAATATTTTGAATTATCAACTTAGGTTTCCTGTTATATTTACGAAAAAGGTTATATTTATGAATCTGCCTATTAATACTACTACCATTCATGCCAAGATTATATGTGGTAGTATTCAATATACTATCAAGGATCAATGGGTTTACATGAAACAAAGAGCGAGAATTCCCCATCACAATAACATCTGCATCTATCTGGCTATGCATCAGGTCATACCATGCCTCTATCCAAAAATAATTTGATTTCATGGCAGCTCTTGAATAATAATAATCAATAACTGACAAGAACCCCATAAAAGGTAATACAAATAGTAATATGTTACAGATAAATCTTTTCATAATTTATTAAAATTGGAAATAAATGAATGTTTGAGTTTCACCTGCAAATCTAGCAATTACAAGCAATATTACATAGTAGACAACCCAGCGTATAAACCGATAGTTAAATAAACGAACATCAGGAAATTGTAATGCATGCTGCTTGTCTCTTTGCACCCACTCTACAAGAAAAAATAAGATTCCTATAATAATGCTATGATTCCTGTGCAATGGGTGTGCTTCATAGAATGCATTTGTAAACATACATGATATATACGTAGTTGCTTGCGTCATTGATTCCGCCCTAAATATTATAAATCCAACAACTATAAGGAAGAAGGTTAAAGACATTTGCGACACCTCTTTCAGATTGGGAAGCCATTTACCATATGCCACGATATTTTTATACTTCGTGTTGACATTAAATATATTATATGTGACAAGAAGAGTTGATTGGAAAAATCCCCAACATACAAAGGTCCAATTAGCCCCATGCCACAAGCCACTAACACACCATACTATATATATATTGCGGATAGTCTTCCACTTATTACAGCGCCCTCCTCCAAGTGGGAAATATATATAATCGCGAAACCATGTTGTTAATGATATATGCCATCTACGCCAATATTCTGGGATACTGCGAGAAAAGTACGGGTTGTCAAAATTACGCATTAAATTGAAACCGAATAAGCGCGCGCATCCTATTGCAATATCAGAATACCCAGAAAAGTCACAATAGATTTGAAAAGTGAAAAGAATTCCAAGCAGGAAAAGTGTCACTCCAGATAGTTCCATATATTGCCCCCAATACTCATTAACCACTGCAGCGCAGTTATCGGCAACCACCAATTTCTTTAAGAATCCCCACAACATCTGCCTACAACCATCTACTGCCTTTCCATAGTCAAATTGACGGTTACGCTGAAATTGAGGAAGAAGGTTGGTTGCCCTTTCTATAGGTCCTGCAACCAACTGAGGAAAAAAACTTATATAGGCAAAGAACTCAATAATGTCATGCGTCGCTGGTAATTTCTTCTGATAGACGTCAATAGTGTAACTAAGAGCCTGAAACGTATAAAAACTGATGCCAACGGGAAGGATGATCTGCATCGTTACCCAATCCAATTTCCATCCAATAGCACTGAGTAATACATCCAGACTCTCCACAAAGAAATTGTAGTATTTGAACACTCCTAATATTCCAAGATTCAAGGCGATATTTAATCCACTAATAACTTGCTGCCACCGACGACGCCCATCATAATGTTCTATAAGTAATCCGCTACCATAGCTACATAATGAGGTAAACGCTATTAGAAACAAAAAACGCCAATCCCACCAGCCATAAAACACGTAGCTCGCTACAACAACTAACAGATTTTGCCAACGGAGACTACGGAAAACAAACCAATAGAGCAGGAACACTATCGGCAAGAACAACAAAAACTCAAAAGAATTAAAAAGCATATAAACTTTTCCGTCTTTTTTCTTTGCGCCCGAAGAATACCCAGAACGGACGAAATAAGCAAAACAGATTAGAACTACATAGGAAAAGTGGGGTATCTGTCTCTGCAATGTCTTCGACTTTCAATTTGAACATTCCTAAGTTTTGATTTGTCAAAAACAAAGTGCCAGCAGACACTTTTTACTATATAGTGCTCTTTCCGCCTTTCCATACTTCGAAAAAAGTAGGCGCGGTACAGATGAAGCGCTGCAAAGGTAATAAAAGAAATGAAAATATAAAAATATTTAGGAGAAATAGGAACTCTATTACATTCTTATTATATGTCATATCAAAAATTAACACACAAATATTCAATCACTTACAAGAAACCACAGACTTCTTTCCATATTTAAAAATAAAAATCAGGATAAGACAACTTAAACCTCAATCACCTGTCCGTCGTAAGCCATTTCCACGCCAGCGGGCAACGTCCGGTTCACCTCATCATGCAGCCCTATCTGGTGACACGAATGGATAATGAACGTCCGCTTGGCTGCTACACGCTGCGAGAAGGCGATGGCATCGCCAAGCAACTGGTGCGAATAATGCTCGTGGCTTTTCCGCAAAGCGTTCACCACCAAGAATTCCACACCCTCCAACAGCGCCTCGTCGGCACGACTGATGGTCTTCATGTCCGTGATATAGGCAAAACGACCGATGCGATAGCCGAGGATGGGCATCTCGCCGTGCATCACTTCGATGGGAAGAACGTCCACATCGCCGATATGTATCGGAACATGGGGCGTCGCCGTCTGAAGATTCAGGAGCGGTACGCCTGGATAGAGATGTTCGCTGAAGCAATAAGGCATGGTCTGTTTCAGCGCCTCTGCCGTTGACTGGTTGGCATAAATGTCAATGGCTCCAAACACGCAGAAGGGACGCAAATCGTCTATCCCTGCCACATGGTCGTAATGGATATGCGTGAGCAGGACGCCGTCGATTTTCTTAAACGGCAACGGCAATATCTGCTGACGGAAATCAGGACCGCAATCAATCAGGATACGGGTGGTGTCTGTCTCCACCAAAACCGAGCAACGCAAACGCTTGTCATGCGGATTGGAACTGGTGCACACCTCACACTTGCAGCCAATACTCGGCACTCCGCCAGAGGTTCCTGTTCCTAAAAACGTTACTCGCATATCCTTCTGACAACCAAAAGATTAAACTAAATTACATAAACCTCAGGATGAAGTTCTATGGCAAACTTATTCCGCACGTCGGCAATAATGGTTTCGCAAAGCTGCAAGACCTCCTGACCTGTTGCTCCGCCCCGATTCACCAGCACCAAAGCTTGCTTGGAATGAACCCCTGCACGCCCCAAAGAGCGACCCTTCCAGCCACATTGTTCTATCAACCATCCGGCAGGAATTTTAACATGCGACGCATCAACCTCATAGAAAGGCATCGACGGATAGCGGGCAGCCAACTGCTCGAAATGTTCCCGACCAACGACCGGATTCATGAAGAAGCTGCCGGCGTTGCCTTCCGTTTGCGGGTCGGGAAGTTTTGACTGGCGAATACTGATAACAACCTCCCTCAGTTGCTTGGCTGTGGGTGCTGTGATGTGTCTGTTTTCCAACTCCGTCCGGATGTTTCCATAATCCAGATGAGGGGTAAACGTGGTTGACAACCGATAGGTCACATGGGTGATGGCATACTTGTCTTTCCATTCTTTCTTGAAACGGCTTTGCCGATAGGCGTAGGCACACTCTCCGTTATCGAAGCTCACGCCTTTTCCCGTGGCAAGTTCGATGGCTTCAACCTTCACTATCAGGTCTTTCACCTCCACGCCATACGCCCCGATATTCTGAACTGCCGATGCACCCACTTCGCCTGGTATGAGCGACAGGTTCTCCGCACCATACCACCCATTGGCAACACAGCGCGCAACCACATCGTCCCACACCTCGCCGCTGCCGCAGCGCAGCAAGATGGTGTCGCCACAGACAGTCGCCTCGCAGCCCTTGATGGCTGAATGAAGAACCGTCCCCTCGAAATCCTGAGTCAACAGGATGTTACTCCCGCTGCCCAGCATGAAGAGCGGTCGGTCGGCAGGCGACAGCATCGCAAGCACCTGCTGCAACTCCTCCACCGAACGGTATTCGATGTAACGGCGACAACAGGCATCAATGCCAAAGGTGTTGTGTCGCAGAAGACTATAATTGCGGATGTCTTTCATAACTTTACCAGCTTCGTCAACTGCCATTTTCCATTGACATTCCTGAAACTCATCTTTGTCTCCAAGCCATTGGCAATACCGCGTATCACGAACAACTTCTTAGCCTTACTCTTATACGTCTGCCCATAAATGATGTTATACACCACATCGCGAGGGAGAATCTGCGGCTTGAAATCCACCCACTGCTCGGGATAAAGGTCAGCCGTCATCGTGTTAAAATCGTCGTTAGGGTCAGGCAAGACAATAGATACGGGCACATGCAGACTCTTCGTCTGGAACGCATCGTCGGTTGAAAAACGCTTATAGAAAGACAGGAATGATGCGTTCTGATTCTGCGAAAGAGCCGTCTCCTCCACCCTCGTCAGCATCCACAAACCGTTGATTCGCTTGAAGTCATACTGCCGGACGAGGTTTTTCGCAAGAAATATCTTTTCCAACACGACATGATTGACAGCCGTGTCATTGACTACCTCTATCTGTTTTTCATCATCGAAAATCAAGGAATAATACCCTTGCTTCATGAAGAAATAATCCATCTTCCACTCTGCTTTCCCCATTTTCCGCTCCCTTCCGTTCTCCTTGACAGGCAGCGGGAAGTTGATACGTGCCAACTGCAACTTACGGTTGGCGGCAAAGTTGAAGACGAAATCATCGAAAAGTTCGTCCGCCGCCTTCGCCACGGGCGAGTCGCCAAAAATAGATTCCAGCGAATCGGTTGCCGTCGTGTCGCCATACTGCTCGTCCGCTGCCTGCGTCTCTGTTGACGAACGGCGGTTGTCCGAACATCCCGACAGCAACATGACAGCCACAGGAACACACCATAACAAAAGTCTTAATACTTCTTTTTTCATAAAACTAACGTAATCCAAAGCCTTGTTTCTCTCATCAATTTCTGCAAAATTACAACTTTATTTCCAAACTTTTCGGTTTTTAAAGCAAAAATATTACCTTTGCAGAACTATTTTTATTTGAAGCGAACAATATGATACTTGAGAAAATAGAATCGCTGCTCAAGGAAGTGAGCGAAGTGAGTGCCTCGAATGCTGAAGAATTAGAGGCGTTGCGACTGAAATATCTGAGTAAGAAAGGCGAAATCAATGCGCTGATGGCTGACTTCAGAAACGTGGCTGCCGACCAGAAAAAGGCGATAGGCATGAAAATCAATGAGCTCAAGCAGACCGCCATTGAACACATCAACGCCCTTCGCGAGCAGATGGAGACGAAGAACGACGACTCTGAGGAGCTGGACCTGACGCGTACGGCTTATCCCATCAAACTGGGTACGCGCCATCCGCTGACCATCGTGCGCAACGAGATTATCGACATCTTCTCGCGCATGGGCTTCACACTTGCCGACGGACCTGAGGTGGAAGACGACTTGCACATCTTTACGAAGATGAACTTCGCCGCCGACCATCCGGCACGCGACATGCAAGACACCTTTTTCATCTCGCAACATCCCAACGACGTGACGAAGAACATCCTGCTCAGAAGCCACACCAGTTCCGTGCAGGCACGTGTCATGGAGCGCACACAACCACCCATCCGCATCATCTGTCCGGGACGCGTCTATCGGAACGAGGCGATTACCGCCCGCGCCCACTGTTTCTTCCATCAGGTCGAAGGACTTTACATCGACAAGAACGTTTCGTTCACCGACCTGAAGCAAGTGCTTCTCACCTTCTCACAGGAGATGTTCGGACCTGAAACGCAAATCCGCTTGCGTCCGAGCTACTTCCCCTTCACCGAACCCAGTGCCGAGATGGACATCTCATGCCACATCTGCGGCGGCAAGGGGTGCGGATTCTGCAAGCACACCGGCTGGGTAGAGATTCTCGGTTGCGGAATGGTCGATCCGAACGTGCTCGAACTTTGCGGCATCGACAGCAAAGTCTATAGCGGATATGCTTTCGGCTTAGGCGTAGAGCGCATCACCAACCTGAAATATCTCGTCAGCGACCTGCGCATGTTCTCCGAGAACGACACGCGATTCCTGAAAGAGTTTGAGAGCGCAAACTGATATATAAATAGATAGATGTAATAACAACGATGCAGACGCTGCCTTGCGCATACGTCTGCATCATTGCTTTTATCCGACAAACGGTTTGTTTCAATTTGCCAAATCCATTGAACGACAATGACAATGCCTCTGCTTACCTCAAAAACACCGAACGATTTACCTCAAAAGCACCGAACGATTTACCTCAAAAACACCGATTAATTTGCATCAAAAAACAAGGTTTTCTTGCAGACTTCATAAATTTGCTTTATCTTTGTTGGCGGATTAAAAAACGTTTTCATTAAGCCAAATGAGCAAAATCAATCTTGATTGCGCTTTTTACTATAACGAGAACGTGCATAATTAATAATCGATGACATGGAATATCTAAGACGAACAGCAGACATTATGCTTCAAGACCTTCTTGATGCGTTTGGCGCCGTATTGATAGAAGGTCCCAAATGGTGTGGTAAAACGACTACAGCTGAGCAAACTGCCAGAAGCGCTATTAGAATGCAGGACACGGACATGCGTGATGAATATTTAGCTACTGCAATATCTAAGCCGTCCCTGTTACTTCAAGGCGAAACCCCAAGATTGATAGATGAATGGCAGGATGCTCCTGTCCTTTGGGATGCTGTCCGCACGATGGTTGACAAACGAGGTGAACCAGGTCAATTCATCCTCACAGGGTCTAATGCCGTTGACAAGTCACAGATTTATCATTCTGGGAATGGGCGCATAGCCAAGATGAATATGTTACCTATGAGCCTATGGGAGTCGGGAGAGTCAACTGGTGAAGTGTCACTGTTGGAGTTGTTCAACAACCCCAATTATAACATAGATGGGTGTCGGTCAAAGATGAGTATCAAGGATTTAATCTTTGCAGCTTGTCGTGGAGGATGGCCTGGCACTCTCATGGCGCGCTCGGAAAGAGCCAAGTTGCTGATAGCTCGCAACTATGTCCGCACTGTTTGCAGCGAAGACATATCCCGAATCGACGGCAAACGCCGGAACGAAAAACTTGCCATGATGATACTGCGGTCGTATGCACGCAACATTTCGTCACTCGCCAAGAAGACCACCATGCTTGCCGATGTGGTGTCATCTGAAGAAATGGAATGCAGCATTGACACATTCAATGATTATGTGAACGCCCTTGAACGCCTGTTTGTCATTCAGGATATTGATGCTTGGTGCCCGGCAATACGCAGTAAGACCGTCATTCGAAGCTCACCTAAACGAGGATTCTGCGACCCGTCAATAGCTGTTGCTCTTCTTGGACTGACACCAGAAGCATTGATGACACAACTGAAAACGTTCGGTTTTATTTTCGAGCAAATGTGCGTACGCGACATGAAAGCCTATACACAGGGGCTGTACAGTCATGTGTCTTATTACCATGACCGATACGGTTTGGAGGCAGATTTTGTATTGCATCTTGAAGATGGACGCTATGCTTTGGTAGAGTGTAAATTAGGAAGTAACGAGATTGAGGAAGGCGCAAGCCACCTCTTGGAACTGAAGAGGCTTATCCGTGAACATAACGAGAAAGAGAAGCAGATGCCCATTCGCGAACCAGACCTTCTGCTCATATTTACTGGCGGTCAGATGGCGTACACCCGTCCTGATGGAGTAAAGATTATACCATTAGGTTGTTTGAAAGATTAAGCCCCTAAAAAAGGCAAGAACAATCCGCTGCCCCTTTCTTTTGCGGATTTTTGAGATTGTTTCCGTTTGCCAAATCCCCTATAGATGTA
>Ga0256404_1003435_pt1 | contig 32196 bp, 21 predicted proteins | sample RumenRJG_01DNA_FD_185990 | JGI IMG/M metagenome (GOLD analysis project Ga0256404, IMG submission 185990) | Bovine rumen microbial communities from Lethbridge, Alberta, Canada - RJG_01 | ecosystem: Host-associated > Mammals > Digestive system > Stomach > Rumen | place: Canada: Alberta | collected...
GCCATGAAACTCCTTATATGGCAATTATGCTACGAAAGCATAATCATAAAGAATTACCATATTGCTGGGCTATTATCAACATTGCAGGCTATCAGTTCTTGTTTATCTTACCATTCTGTACCAAAGATAAATACAAGTTTGTTGGCAAAGGTCGCGTGCAGTTCTTCCTTGATGGTCTTAAAAATATTATGCCTAATATAACGTTGCAACCTGTGAATTTGAATAGTATTACTCTTGTCAGTCTGAAGATAAATGCAAACATCAACATCTCACCAGAATGTGTAGAAGGCAGGGACTACTCTTTTATCAATTTACAGAATCAACCTAAGGGATAAGAGGAAGTCAGGAGTCTGGTCAAGCCCAAAGTGGGATAGAGCGTAAGCTCTATATACTGACCCACAGCAACATCAAAGATAAGAAGGTGCTTGACCTCATCAACACTGTCCTTCATCTCGGTTGGATGATGGAATTTATAGGCAGGTAGTTGTTGCTTAAAACGAACTGTTAGATATGATAACGAGCAATTGTCAGAAAACCGAAGTCTATTGTCAGTGGGGCAGCATGAGCAAAGATTATTGAGGATTTTCAAATTGGTGTTTCAAAACCTTCAAGAACGTTTCATTGCGAGAATTTGCATCTTCTGCCAACGCCTTGAAATCCATTATGTACGAGTTCTGTACCACACTGTATGACTTCTCTAGATCCGTATAGACAGGTTTAGACTTAAAATATACGCTACCGTTTGAGAATAAAGGATTGTAGCCATTATTAACAAGGTGCATTCTATATTTATCTGTAAACTCTACAATTCCATAAAACCACATCCGCTGGATACGACGTCCATAGTATTCTGCCAGACGTTGAGTTCTAGTGTCCAATTGAAACTCAACTATTGAATTTTGTTCAGGAGTTATACCCAATCTCTTCAGTTCGACAACCACAACGTCTAACATCCGATTATCTTTCGTTGGATCAGCAGAGAAGAACAGTGTTATATCGGGTCTATCTCCGTCAGGATCCTTGACTTCTCCATCCGTGATGACATCAATTACCTTACTCATTTCAGCTTCGCTTAACACAGTGCAATAGCTCATGAATTTATCATCGAGCACCCATACATTGTTGCGATATAGATCTTTATAAAGCTCACCTTCTTGAAACTCACTTCCCTTAGGGGCAATCAGGTTATGAAGGTCTGTCTCAAGGTTATTCTTATCCAATGCTTTCATCTTGGAGATTACGTTCTGACGGAACAAAATATATTCTGCCAATGAGCGTGCAGCTAACATCAACGATTTCTCATATTGCTCATCTGACAATGTTGTTGCTGACAGAATCTCACGTTGATCCCTAAAGAACTGCTCTTGGGCATCTTTCAATATGTCATTATGAGACGAGAATCCAATATCACTTGTTTTGAAATATCCACTAAGATGAGGATAGGTATTCTTCAAAGACTCTTCTCGTTCCTTATTTGCTGCTGCGATTCTCGGAAATCTTTCATTGATTATACTAGCAATTCCATCCCTAAAGAGACGCCTTATGTTTCCGAAATCATTACCCGACAAAGTAAAATTCTGTCTAGATTCGTCGATGGCACCTTGGAATGATTCTGATATCAGCAAGAAGATCATCTCATATCCTGCAGGAAAATTCTCGTCATCAATAATTGCAACTTGATGACAACGATCATCCACAGCTATTGCTGTGATAGGTTTCTTACCCACTTCGTGGGTCTCTCTTACCGAGTAGTACAAGTCAACAGAATTGAACAAATCAAGTCGATGCTCTAATGGAAGAATGGAAAAATCGGGCATATCATCCGTATCAACAATCGCTTCAACTTGGCTGCCTCCTACATGAGATTCAATATTAACTCTTATTCTCTCATCATTAAGTTTCTTTTTATACAACCGCATGTAGAAATTCTCCATCAACAATGACTTAATGTGATTGGGGCTTATGTTGTCATTGCGGTGAAGTCTTTCTCCTATAAAACCCTGCATAGTTAAAGACGAACCACATGGATAAGGTTCTATGTCTTCTACAGTATTTTCTCCGTTGAATCCATCGTCGAATGTGAATGTACGTTTCTTTGTTCCTTCGTTGTAAGTACTTTCAACGTATACTCTTTCAAAATAACAAAGATAAACCAATCTGCCAAGTCCCTTGTGTGATTGTTCCTCAACATCAAAGAGTTTGCTAAATTTCCCAAACCTAAAGTCGTCAAATCCAACACCATTATCTGAAATTGTTAGTTGCAGATTCTGGAGCTGGGTAGGGTCAGGTAAAGATATTTTTATACGAATCTCGTTTGCACCAGCATCCAAAGCATTTGCAAATGCCTCGTTATATATCATCTCAAACGAAGAATTCGAGAAGAACATCTTTACTGCTTTTTGAACATTAACCTCCATATTAGACTTTATTTGCTGGTTTTACTTTTTGAACATTCTCACAGAATGAATTCAATTCATTATCCTTCGAGATCAAGTCTGTAGGATTCAAGTGGGCAATGATTCCTGGAGCATGACGCAACTTGCCATACTTCAAGTCACGTACTTTGCCAGATGCACTCTTCTTCACTTTTTCTTGTGGAGAAAATACCTGTCGCAGAATCACACCCATCAAATACGATGCCTTCTGCTGCAAGCGCTCAATATCTTTATTTTTGATAGAAGGATGTTCGGATAACGGACTATTTTGTCCAGGCTTACGTATAAAGTTCTCATCTTCTGCCCATAGCTCAATAGCTTCAGGTTGTTTCAAGAACCAAGCCTCCATTTCCTGAATCCAGAAACTTACGTGTTCTACCTTATTCTGTGACATTTCAATTCCATCGTCCGACAGGCTCTTGAACCACTCGTTTCTCAACTCAGGCTTACGGTCAAGATCTACATATAGATAGTTTTCTTCATTATCCGCTGCATTGATGAACTGTTTCGCAGCTTCTTTATAGCCGGAACATTTCTTCACTACAATGCTGATGTCATCACGGTTTAACGCCCGTTGCATGAAGCGATTTAGTTCCTCACGCAAAGCCTCAGAGTTATTGCTCGTTGTGGCATCAACATTTCCATTGATAACACCACCTTCCACATACACATTGACTACCATCTTTTGCCGCCAATCTCACCATTCAACCATAACTGACCAGGGAGCAGGTCACCCTCACGATTCTCAAAATCATCTTCGCTATAACGCATGATTTGAGTTTCGTTCCTGCCATTCTTTTCGAATACCAGAATATCATCCAGTTCGAATGCGTTCAACAAGAGAGCGGAATGTGTTGCCACAATAATTTGTGATGTCTTGGCTGCATTCTTCATCATCTTTGCCACTGAGCGGATCATGTCTGGATGCAAACATGCTTCTGGTTCGTCAATATCAATAAGTGCACCTCTCTCCGGATTATGGAAGATGCTCAATAAAAGCAGGTACTTCAAGGTACCATCTGACATATGAAGAGCATCTATGGCATGTGACAAATTTTTCTCGCGGAGGGACAAGTACAACCTGCTACCAAAAACGTTATAACCGATTCCTGTGAAATTCGGATTTATGTCGCTCAGGCACTCCCTTATTTTTTCATACTGGAATGTATAGTTGTTATTTAGATTACTTAGCAACTGACTCAGGTTCTCACCAGTGTTTATTAAGCGTTTAATGTCATTAGCCTCAGCAGGCTGACGAACTTTGTCAAAATTAAACTTGGAATATCCGGCAATTGCATTTATAGCCTCTCTCACAACAAAAGATGGCAGATATCTTTGAGGATCGGTAATCTGTCTAAGCACCAATTCCTGAGCAGACAGCATACCGCCTTCATATTTTTCCACATCTATACCGCTTTTTGTACGAACCGAGATTTGTCCGATGCCATTACGAAATTCAAGATAACTGAATGTTTTTTTCTTACCTCTGGTATCCTCAGAATAGAGCGTTTCACAGAGTGAGTAACTTGTACCGTCACCTATAGGAAATACCGTTATCTTGTAGTAAACATCCTTCTTAAAAGGGGAAGCCGAAACAAGTTTCCTCAAAACATCTGCATCGAAAACATAAGTTACACTAAAACAATCAGGCTTTTGTTCACCACACGCATTTACTATTGCATTGTATGTGCCCCATTGCCGAAACAAAGCCGACAAACCGCCACCAGCAATACCCTCATACAACATTGTGATGGCATTCAGAAAGGAAGTCTTACCGCTTCCATTAACACCCACAAGGATATTGACACCTGTGTTCAATTCGATTGTGTGCTCTCCCTTAAAAGAGAAGAAGTCACGAATAATTAGTTCTTTTATCATACGATAACAAATATTTATTAGTAAACTCATAATATTAAATGAGTTCGTTCAAATTAGTTGCAAATTTAGTAAATTGTTCGCACACATACGCGAAAAGCGGTGTTAATTCTTTTTAAATACTGATTATTTGAAATATTTTCGCACAATTGACTTGTATATATGACAATTCACTATTATTTGATATGACTTGAAAGGGGTAAAACGTAAAGTCGTGAATTTCATCACTTCTAAAAAAATGTATTACTCAGTTTTTAGGCAAAGCAAGTGGTAAGAAAATTTTTGTCGTTCTAATCTGTGCATCATCCAAGTTCAAGATCGAAGTGCAATTATCAGGTAATGGCGAAGCCAAGACTAATACATGAAAAACACCAAGGATGGTGAGGGCGAGCAGCCTCCGAGACAAGATACCTTTAAAGAGGTTAAAAACGTTAAATATTCGTCTTTCCCCCAATCTATAGAATCTACTGCTTCACTTTTCTACCGTTTAACGCGTAAATCGTTGATATAAAATGATATACAAATACAGTTGGTGTAATAATCTCACTTTAGTAACAATCCCCAATTCCGTGATAAAAATATCATCCTATGTTTTTGCATATTGTACAAGCCTTACATCCATCACCATCCCCAATACCGTGACAAGTATTGAGCATGAAGCGTTTTCAGGTTGCAGTGGTCTCACATCCATCATCATCCCAAATTCTGTGACAAGTATAGGAAGAGGGGTTTTCAGTATGTGTAGTGGTCTTACATCTGTCACTATTCCAAATTCTTTGACAAGCATTAGGGAATACGTTTTCCGTGGTTGCAGTGGTCTCACATCCATCACCATCCCAAATTCTGTGACAAGCATAGGAGAATGTGCTTTTAGTGGCTGCTTTGGTCTTACCTCTGTCACCATTCCCCATACGGTGACAAGTATTGGAGTCGAATCTTTCTCCAACTGCAATGGTCTTACATCTGTTGTTATAGGCAATTCTATAAATAAGATAGGTAATTCTGCATTTGCAAATTGTCAGAATATAGAAAAAGTTTATTGCTTTTCAGATAACGTTCCAAATACAAATTCAAATGTTTTTGAAGGGTCGTATCCAGAGTATGCTACATTGTATGTTCCAGAGGCTTCTCTGAGCAAATATGAAACCACAGTTCCATGGAGTTATTTTGGAACAAAGCTCCCTATAGAAGGTACAGGAGTGACACAGATGAAAGTTAGTGTACCAATAGTTCAAGCTGAAAGCGGTAACATCTTTGTTTCAGGTATTGGCGAGAGTGACCGTATTACGGTCTATTTGACTGACGGCAAACAAGTAGCAACTGCAAAAGCACAAAATGGCACTGCATGCGTTGCAACAAACATCAGTAAGGGAACGCCAGTTATCGTTAAGATTGGCGATAAGGCCGTTAAGGTTATGATGAGATAGTACCTTCTCCTATTACATCTTTGATATAAATAACGTGAGTTCGACTTGTGAAGATAGTCGAGCTCACGTTAACTTAGTGGGTAAAGGCGTTCAATGTGTTACCTGCTAAGTCTTGCTTCTACAAGTTGATAATATAATCGCCCTGTTTTTCGCACTCGCCCTCCCGTTCATAGGACTCCCGCTGCGTCTCGAGGTATAAAATGTTATTGTTGAACTTTTGTTCCATATTATCGTTTTCCTTTATGATTCATTAAATATTTCAACCTTTACTTCTGCCTTATATTCTCTGTCAAGAATATATTTCCTAATATCATCAGCATCCTTTTGAGCTTTACCTATAGTATCAGAGGTACAAAAAACCGTAATACCCGTCAAATACGTTTTATCTAAATAATACTCAACATACGGTTTCCCATTAGAATAGTGAATCTTAGCCTGATCGTTAAGTTGCATAACTTTTCTCCACTCCACTTCCTCGCTCCATTGCTGCTCTTTCAAACCAAATACCTTTGTCATGATGTCATTTTCCATCATTATAAAGTCTTTCAAATTAGCTAAAACGAGTGGAATGCACTTTCCATATTTTTCTTGCAAAGCCGGAATAGAGTTAAACTTACTACTTATCATATCACAGTATTCATCTGCAAACTCCTCCAACTCACATTCTGGAACATATTCACAATCTATAAGACCTCCTGCGAGCAAACCAACTCCAAAGTCCCTTAGATCAAACTCCAAACGATAGTGGCCATATTCAAGCATATGTTTGTTAACTCCTCCTTCATTGAAAGAAAAAGATGCAGAATCCTCATAGCCGCCAAATTGATTTAACATAGAGGCATTTGTCGGAAGGACATCTCTTACCCTTTTGAGCATGTACTCCCCCATTCTTATTTCCTGGTCATCATTTTTATGCCTATTTGAAAAAGCCCATAAGCAAATACCCTTCCCTTCTTTATCGGAAAGAATACTTTTAAGAGAAACTATGTTCGTATAATGAGACAACCTTTCAGGTATTCGTCTTTGTTTTCTTGCAAGAAGCATCTTCCAATCTATTTAAATCCCTACCAATTAAACCTATTCACAAACATATATTCAATCCAATAAGCCGTGGTTTGCCCCTCATCTAAATGGTTTTGACAGACCGACAAATGTCGGAGATATAGTGGAAAGGATTAGCAACATGCTAAGGGGGGAGAAAAACTAATACAACAATAGTAGTCCAGCGAAGCCGCAGTAGAGAATCATGCGGATGGGGTTTATCTTTAAGAATTTCGTACCTACGAAACATGAGATAAACAGCGCAACGCTAATCCAGAAACGCCACGGGTCTGATGTCGGCGTTCCGAAGTTTTCGGGTGTCATGAGCATCAGTGTTGCTGCTCCCAGCAGACCGACAACGGCGGGACGAAGACCAAGGAACACGTTCTTCACCGCTGGAGTGTCCATGAACTTCAAGAACATCTTGCTGATGAGAATCATCAGTATCAGCGACGGCAACACCAGTGCGAATGTCGCGGTGGCGCTGCCCAGCATAGCCATCACTCCGTCATATCCTGCGTGTTTCACTGCTGTGTAGCCGCAGTAGGTGGCAGAGTTGATGCCTATAGGTCCTGGCGTCATCTGACTGATTGCCACGATGTCAGTGAACTCGCTCATCGTCATCCACCCGTGAGTGCGCACCACCTCGTTCTGTATCAGCGACAACATACCGTAGCCGCCACCGAACCCGAAGAGTCCGATTTCGAAGAATGTGATGAACAGATAGAGGTATATCATAATATTTTGTAGCCCACCCAAAGGGAGGAATGTGAGTTTATGAGTTTGTGAGTTTATGAGTTTGTGAGTTTATGAGTTTGTGAGTTTGTGAGTTTATGAGTTTTTACCTTTTTACTTTTTTACCTTTTTACTTTTAGATGTCTCTGCTTATTCCGTTGGCTTTATATACTGTCCGTAGATATATCCGCCCACTCCTGCTATTATTATAATAAGGATGGGCGAAACGCCAAGAGCATAGATGGCCAGCGCACAGGCTATAGGTATCCAGCAGTTAGAGAGTGTGATGTGCGCACTCTTCGCAAGGTTGAACGTCGGCACCGCAATCAGTGCCACCACCGCGGGACGTATGCCGTTGAATATCGAGGCGATAATCTTGTTGTCCTGGAACTGGTGGAAGAACATCGCGATGAGCAGTATTATCAGGAACGAGGGTAGGGCAGCACCCGCCGTCGCACATATAGCGCCCTTTGTTCCGCGCAGTTTGTAGCCTATGAAGGTGCTTATGTTCACCGCAAACACTCCCGGCGTGCTCTGTGCTATGGCAATGAGGTCGAGCAATTCTTCCTTGTTCACCCACTTGTGTCTATCCACCACCTCTGTCTCGATGATGGGAATCATGGCATAGCCGCCACCAAAGGTGACGGCGCCAATCTTAAAGAAGGTGCGGAACGAGTCCCAATAGATATTGCTCACTTTCTTGCCTTTTTACTTTTTTACCTTTTTACTTTTTTACCTTTTCCTCAATCCACTTGCGTGCATTGACGAAGGCCTCAATCCAAGGTGTCACCTCGTCGAAGCGGCGGTCGCGTGGATACCATGCGTTCTGCCACGGGAAGATGGCACGCTCGAGGTGAGGCATCATGGCGAGGTGGCGTCCGTCCTTAGAGCAGATACCAGCCACGTCGTAGTCGCTGCCGTTAGGATTGGCAGGATAGCCGTGATAGTTGTATTTCGCAATGATGTTATACTCGTTTTCTGCCTCTGGCAGTGAGAACTTGCCTTCTCCGTGAGCCACCCAGATGCCGAGTTTGTTTCCGCTCAGCGAACCAAACATCACGCTGTCGTTCTGTGGGATGGCCAGCGAAACGAAGTCACTTTCAAACTTATGGGAAGTGTTATGGAGCATTTTTGCACCCTTTGCACCTGTCAGTCCCAACTCTACCATCAGTTGGCAGCCGTTGCATATACCCAGAGAGAGTGTGTCTTCGCGGGCATAGAACTTGTCGAGAGCCTCCTTTGCCTTCGGATTATACAGGAATGCACCTGCCCAGCCCTTTGCGCTGCCGAGAACGTCGGAGTTAGAGAAACCACCACAGAAGACAATAATATTCACTTCCTCAAGAGTCTCGCGGCCGGTGATGAGGTCGGTCATCATAACGTCCTTGACATCGAAGCCGGCAAGCCACAGCGAGTATGCCATTTCGCGCTCGCCGTTGGTTCCCTTCTCACGGATGATGGCTGCCTTCGGACGTGAGTTGTCCTTATTTGTTTCTTTCCAACGGTCTGCACTGAGTCCATACTGTGCCAGTGTTCCCTGGAAGTTATCGTTGAACTTCATCTCCAGAGGTTGGTTCTTGTAGTTCTTTGCGCGCTCGTCGGCACATCCGTTGAAACTCTGGCGACGGTCGAGCAGATGAGAAGTCTCATACCATGTGTCGCGCATCTCGTTGATGTCGAAGCAGTGGCTGAAGCCGTCCTTCTTCACCTTCACGCAGCGTGCCTCGGCAGGCTTGCCGATAGGAGCGTAACTGATGCCCATCTCGTCGAGCAGGTTCTCCACAGCCTCGATGTCGCTGTCTGCCACCTGAATCACCACACCAGGGTTCTCGGCGAACAGTGTCTTCACGATATCGTCGCCACTGAATGCACTCAGGTCGATGTCGAGACCGCCGTTCTGGTTGGCGAAGGTCATTTCGAGCAGTGTCGTGATGAGTCCGCCGGCGCTGATGTCGTGACCGGCAATCACGAGACCTTGCTTAATCATGTCCTGCAAAGCATTGAATGCGTTGCGGAAATATTCTGGATTTTTCACCATTGGGACATCGTCGCCCACCTTGCCTCTTGTCTGTGCGAAAGCGCTGCCGCCAAGGCGTTGCTCGTCGTAAGAGAAGTCAATGTGGAAGAGTGTGGTGCCCTTGTCGTTCACCAGTACTGGCGAAACAACCTTCTTAACGTCAGACACCTCGCCGCCAGAACTTACAATCACCGTTCCGGGGGCTATAATCTTGTCGCCGTTGGGATATTGCTGGCTCATTGAAAGCGAGTCCTTACCCGTAGGCACATTGATATGCAGGGCGCAGCAGAAGTCTGAGAGTGCCTTCACTGCCTTGTAAAGACGGGCATCCTCACCTTTCTGCGAGCGGCATGGCCACATCCAGTTGGCTGAGAGCGACACGCTGTCGAGTCCCTCTTCGAGCGGAGCCCATACGATATTTGTCAGCGACTCGGCAACAGAGAGCACACTGCCTGCTGCTGGATTGGCAAGACCAGCCTGCGGAGCATGTCCCAGTGCTGTAGCGATGCCTTTCGTGCCGCGATAGTCGAGAGCCACAACACCACAGTCGCTCAACGGCAACTGTATCTCGCCCTGACATTGCTGGCGTGCTATCTTACCTGTCACAGAACGGTCAACCTTGTTAGTCAGCCAGTCCTTACATGCCACAGCCTCAAGTGTGAGCACGTCCTTCACATAGTTGTCGAGTGTCTCTGAAGAGCCTGACTTGTCATAGGCTGCCGGAGCATAGTGGCGTTCAACGGTTTCGTCTTTCATCACCGTCACAGGCGAGTGGCCAAACATCTGAGCCACGTCAAGGTCGAAGGGCTTCACGCCGTCGCCCTGACGGAAAGAGAAGTGAGCATCACCTGTCGTCTCGCCCACCACATACAGCGGAGCACGCTCGCGCTCGGCAATGCGGCGCACATGCTCGATGTGCTTCTCGTCGATGAGTAGTCCCATGCGCTCCTGGCTCTCGTTGGCTATTATTTCTTTTGCCGACAGCGTCTTGTCGCCGATAGGCAGTTTCGTCATGTCTATCTCGCCGCCACACTCCTCAACAAGTTCCGAGAGGCAGTTCACGTGTCCGGCGCTTCCGTGGTCGTGAATGCTCACAACGGGGTTCACGTCTTCTTCGCACAGGGCACGCACAAGGTTGTATGCACGCTTCTGCATTTCAGGGTTGGCACGCTGAATGGCGTTCAGTTCGATGCCGTTAGAGTAGCGTCCCGTGTCAACCGATGACACCGAGCCTCCACCGAGACCGATGCGGTAGTTGTCGCCACCCACCACAACGACCTTGTTTCCTTTCGTCGGCTCTTTCTTCAGACAGTCGCGCTTTGTGCCGTAGCCCACGCCGCCGGCAAGCATAATCACTTTGTCGTAAGCATATTTCTCGTCGCCCTCCTGATGCTCGAAGGTGAGCACAGAACCTGTAATCAGCGGCTGTCCGAACTTGTTTCCGAAGTCGGAAGCACCGTTACTTGCCTTTATGAGAATCTGCTCAGGTGTCTGATACAGCCACTGGCGTACAGGCAGAATCTGCTCCCATGCCTCGGCACATCTGTCTGCCAGTCGTGAATATGATGTCATGTAAACCGCTGTTCCAGCGATAGGCCACGAGCCAACGCCGCCGCCCATACGGTCGCGAATCTCACCGCCAGTGCCCGTTGCGGCACCGTTGAATGGCTCCACGGTGGTGGGGAAGTTGTGTGTCTCTGCTTTCAGCGAGATGACGCTCTCTATCTCTTTCACCTGGAACCAGTCGCTCGTCGATTGGTCGGCAGGTGCGAACTGCTCAACCATCGGACCTTGCGAGAAAGCCACGTTGTCTTTATATGCCGAGAGAATCTTATGTGGATTCTCCTTCGTCGTTTTCTTTATCATGTTGAACAGGCTCGACTCCATCTCCTTGCCGTCGATTATGAACTTGCCACCAAATATCTTGTGGCGGCAGTGCTCCGAGTTTATCTGTGCGAAACCGAAGATTTCGCTGTCGGTGAGTGGTCTGCCCAGTTGCTTCTCCACGTTGTGCAGATAGTCAATCTCGGCTGGAGAGAGTGCCAGACCTTCCTGTTCGTTATATTCTTCAAGGTTCTCCACATGCTTGATAGGCTCCGGCTCGCGCTTCACGGTGAACACTTCCTGGTTCAGCCCCTTATACATGCGCTGAAGCATAGGGTCGTGCTCGGCGTTCTCGTCGGCAACGGGGAAGTATTCCTCGATGCGTTGGATGCCTTTGAGATTCATGTTCTGTGTAATCTCTACCGCATTGGTGCTCCATGGTGTTACCATCTCGCGACGCGGACCAACGAAGAATCCCTCTACCGTCGTTTGTGCTTTGCCTGCCGATGCCAGCAGTTCTGCACCGCCGTAAAGCCAGCATAACTCTTCGATTTCCTGTACGTTCAACTGATGGTCTGCCTCAGTTGCAATGATGCTCTTTGTGGGAGTCTTAAAGAAAAGAATCATAATCGTTCTGAAATATTAGGTTGCTTTTAATGCTGCTATAATAACTACAATTTATTCGTCTGTTTACAATAGGAGGTGACGTGTCCCACGTCATAATCCGTGATTTTGTGACGTGGGACACGTCACCTCCTACTTGGACGCTGCAAAGGTACTACTTTTTTTCTAATCGAGAAAAATATATCTCAAAATTCGCAAGTTGAAGGAGATAAGAATGTTCAATGTTTAAAGTTCAAAGTTCAATGTTTCACGGTAATCTCCTTGCTTATTCCACTCTCAAGCGACGTGGCTCTCACCTTGATGTCGCCCTTCTCTCCGTTGGCTCTCACCACGATGACTGCCTGACCGTTGAAGAGCCGCATCTCGGGCTGTGTGAACGGCTGAAGCGAGGTGGCATCGCCGTTGCATGCCGCCACAAATTCTCCTGCACCGCTAACCTCGAAACGCAGGTTGTCCTGGGCATTGGGCACAAGACGACCGTTGCCGTCGGTCATGGTGACCGTAATGAAAATGGTATTCTCCTTATGTGTAACGGCACTTTCAGAGTCGAGATATCTGCCATCTGCCGATGGGGTGGGGATGAGCGAGGTGCTCATGACGAGTCTTTCTGCCTTGCCCGCTGTTCGTGTCGAGCGTTCCAATGCCTTGTTTCCGTTCTTGTCATACGCCACCACACGAATCTCGCCTGGCTCATACTTCACGTTGTTCCAGCGCAGACGGTAGCGGTCGAGCACATTGCGCTCTGCCTTTTGCTGCTCGGGGTGTTGCGGGTCGCAAGCCAGTTCTTTCTGCGTCATATCCTTGCGGATGCGCCCCTGGCTCTTGCCGTTCACGAAGAGTTCTGCCTCAGGAAGGTCGGTATATACATATACGGGAGTCACCTTGCCCTCGCGTCCCGGCCACGTCCAGTGGGGCAGCATGTGCAGGGTGTGCTCAGCGGTGTTCCACTGCGAGCGGTAGAGATAGTATCTGTCCTTGGGCAATCCCGCAAGGTCGCAGATGCCGAAATAACTCGAACGGCTGGGCCAGTACTCGTCGTAGGGCGTCGGTTCGCCCAGATAGTCGAAGCCCGTCCATACAAATTGCCCTATGGTATATGTGCGGTCGTCCATCATCAGGAAGTCATCGTCGGGCAGATTACTCCACGGGCAGAATTCCGTGTCGTAACTGGAGCATTGTCCGTCAGCATGTACAAGCGCTGTAGGGTCATAGTTTGGCGAATAAGAGGCAAACTGTGAGTTGTCGGTGATGACAACGGGGAACTTATAAACGCCTCGGCTGCTTACCGTCGATGCCGTCTCAGAACCTAACAGGAATCCTACGGGAAGTTGCGTGATATTCTTGTCATATTTATATACGCGGTAGTTGAACCCCGGGACGTCCATAACCTGCGCGAAACCTGAGCCAAGAGCCTCTTCGGCACGGTCCATTCCCTGAGTCACGGGACGTGTGTCGTCGAGGCGGTGAATCACGTCTTGCAGCCTCTCGGATATATTGCGACCTTCCTCGCTCCATTGCTCGGGAATCTCGTTGCCTATCGACCACATCACGATAGAGGGGTGGTTGCGGTGGTTCAGCACAAGGTTGGTGATGTCCTTCTCTGCCCATTGCTCGAAGAATCGGGCGTAGCCGTTCTTGCACTTAGGATATATCCACATGTCGAAACTCTCAGCCATCACCATCATTCCCAACGAGTCGCACAGTTCCATCTGCCATGTGGAGGGCATGTTGTGAGCGGTTCGGATGGCATCACACCCCATGTCTTTCAGTATTTTTATCTGTCTTGCAAGGGCATCGCGGTCAACGGCGGCACCCAGCGGGCCGAGGTCGTGGTGCAGGCACACGCCTTTCAGTTTACGTGTCACGCCGTTCAGTTGGAACCCATGTTCTTTGCTTACGCTGACGGTGCGTATTCCGAACTTCCATTCCTTGTTGTCCAAGGGACGAAGTCCTGGCATGCGCCCTCTGCCGGGTCCCGCTCCGGTATCGTCTTGCGTCTCCATCGCGGCGATGCTGATGCCAGCACGATAGAGCGTGGGACTCTCGGGCGACCACAACAGCGGGTCGGTCACGCGGAAGTCGGTGCTGACCTTGCCATCGGCGGGCATGTCGATGTTCTTCCTTCCCACGAAGTTGCCCTGAGGGTCTTTCAGATATACCGCCACCTTCATGCCTTCCTTGACATCCTTGGCGGTGAACGAGACGTTCACCAGTGCCCCCTGGCTGTCTATCGACGTTGTTTTCACAAACACGCTCCAGTCGTCTATGCGCGCTTTCTGCGTCAGAATGAGCGTCACGGGGCGGTAGATGCCTGCTCCGGGATACCAACGTGAACTTTCCTCAAGGTTGTTCAGGTATACACCGATGTCCAGTTTCCCGTCGCTGATGAATGGTGTCGCATCCACACGGAAAGCGTTATAACCGTATGCCCAGAAGCCTGCCGCCTTGCCGTTGATGAACACCAGCGGCTCCGACATTGCCCCGTCGAAGAGCAACTCGGCATGTTCGTAGCCGTCGGGGATGGTCACCTCGGTGCGATACCATCCTTCTCCAATCCAAGGGAGCGCGCCTGAGCGGCCGCTCTTCTCTGTGGCCTCGGTCTCACCGTTCTGAGTTATGGCCACCTTTTGCAAGTCCCATTTCTTGTCAAAGGGTCCATTGATGGCCCAGTCGTGCGGCACCGTCACCGTCTCCCACGACGTACCGTCGCGTGAGAACTGCCAGTTGCTGATGTAAGTCTCTGTACGTTGTGCCAAGCAATTTGCCGACACGAATAGTGATAATATAAAAAGTTTTGTCTTCACAGCAGTAAGTTTTAAAATCTTCTGCGAAGATAGCAAAACTATTCCTCATTACCTAATCCTCAACTCCCTATTTATGATTATTTTAGAATTGCCCTCTCGCATCCCCATTGATGTCCTTTCGCACTCTCATTGATGTCCTTTCGTATCCTCATTGATGCTCTTTCGCATCCCCGTTGATATACTATTGGAAAGTAAAATAGCCTATTTTACTCACCAAAATAGCCTGTTTTACTCATCAATATAGCCTATTTTACTCCGATTCGGTTAAAAAAACATAATGCTATGCAACAAATCTCGCTGTCGTGCGTCTATTAAATAACGACACTATGTCGCAGATTAATAAACTCAGTAAATAATTAAATTCGAAACAAATATGAAAAAGAGTATTTTAGCAATGACACTGTTTGCGGGTGCACTGCTCATTTCAAGTTGCGCCAGCAAGAAAGATCTCGACAACTGTAAACTGGAGAACAAGGACCTGACGACCAACCTCCAGAACACGAAGGAACAACTGGCGGCATCTATCACTCGCGTGTCGAGCCTCGAAGAGCAGGTGAAGGAACTGCGACGTAATAACGCACGACTCCAGCAGTCGCTCGACAAGAGTCTCACAAACGCAAGCCAGAACAACATCAGCATTGAGAAACTGGTGGACCAGATAAACGAGTCGAACCAGTATATACGCCACTTGGTTGAGGTGAAGTCGAAGAGCGACTCGCTGAACATGGTGCTTACGAACAACCTCACACGCTCGCTCTCGAAGGAAGAACTGAAGGAGGTGGACGTGCAAGTGCTGAAGGGCGTTGTCTATATCTCGCTTGCCGACAATATGCTCTATAAGAGTGGTTCGTACGAAATCAACGACCGCGCCGCTGAGACGCTGTCGAAGATTGCGAAGATTATCATGGACTATAAGGACTATGACGTGCTCGTGGAGGGCAACACCGACAATGTGCCCATCTCGCGCGAGAACATCCGCAACAACTGGGACCTCTCTTGTCTGCGCGCGTCGAGCGTAGTGCAGTTCCTGCAGAACCGCTATGGCGTTGATCCTAAGCGTCTCACAGCAGGCGGACGCGGCGAGTATAACCCGCTGACTACCAACAGCACCGAACTGGGCAAGCAGCGCAACCGCCGCACACAGATTATCATCACTCCGAAACTCGACCAGTTCATGGACCTCATCGACAAGGCTCCCGACTCTGAAGAGTAATGTCAATAGGATAGGTTCTGAATGACATAACAACGGGCTGACAACCATTGTCAGCCCGTTTCTAATTCAACTATTTACTTATCTCACCCAATCTGTTCTGTACTTGTGTGAGTTTCGACTGAGTGTCGTACAGTTCAGAGTCGAGCCCTTTCAGTTTATCTTCCTCGGCTTTGATTCTTTCTTGCATTGCCTCCTCTCTCTTTCTTGCTGCTTCTTCCATCCTCCGGCGCTCTTCAAAAGTCATGTTGGGACCGCCGTACATAGCAACATGGGTTCCTCTTCTGAGTGCTTCAATCTTTGCTTGTGTGTCCTTTATCTGGAAGTTCAGGTCAGCCACTCTACTGTTCAGCGAGTCGGTCTGTGCCGTAAGTCTTGCGCGCTCTGCCTGCAATGCCTTTCCGCTCTTGCACGAGCCAAAGCCGAAGATGGCGAGAAGACCAGCGCAGATGAGGCTTCCGATGCTGTAGAATCTTTTTTTCATAAGTGTCTTGTTTAAGTGGTAGTGTGCAAATTTGGTGTAAAGATAAGAAATAATCTTCGTACTGCAAAGGAATTAGGTTGTTTTTAACATTTCAAGGCTCTGCGAGTCGCTTCATGTGGCACACCATCAGCCGTCCGTCGGTGTCGCGCAGGTGCATGCTGTTGCCATGACAGTAGCGGAAGAAACGGCAGTCGGCACACTCTCCAGTGCGCTTCCACTCGTCGGTGCGGTGCGGGTGGTAACGGTTTTCCCACACGTCCATGAAGTCGTCCTCGTAAATGTTGCCTTGATTGTAGTCTGAACGGATGCTGGCGCAGGCAGCGATGGCACCGTCGGACATCACCGAACCTATCGTGATGCCTGCCTGACAGGAGAAAGGATAGTCGCGAACCTCGCCCTCGTAGTTGCCCACAAATCCCGAACAACCGTACGAGGCGAGTATCTTGCCCTCTTGCCGTGTCTGCTTGATGAAGTCGAGCATGCCGCGATACTCCTCGTTGCTGAGGCGCATCAGCGGGTCGTTGGCAGCCCTTCCGGCAGGGAAGATGCTGAAGAGTCGCCACTCTCTGACGCCCTTCGAGATAAGAAAGTCGCGTATCTCGCCGAGGTGCTGATAGTTGCGTTTGTTCACGCAGGTGACAACGTCAAACCTCATCAGCGGGTCGTTGACCAGCAGGTCGAGTGCCTGCGATGCCCGTGCGAAGCCCTCGCGGTGGCCGCGCATCCAGTTGTGGTCGTCCTCAAGACCGTCGATGCTGATGGCGACAGTATATAGGAAGGCATCGCACAGACTGCGATAACGCTCCGGCGTGAGCAGAAATCCGTTGGTCACCATGCCCCATGTGAAGCCGCGCTCGTGTATTCCGCGTCCGCACTCCTCAAGATCGTCGCGCATCAGAGGCTCGCCGCCAGTAACGATGACGAACACCTTGCTGGCGTCGGTGCGCTGCGCAATGCTGTCGAGCACGCGGAAGAAGTCTTCGCGGGGCATGTCCTTCTGCTCCATTATCTTCTTGCAGTCGCTCCCGCAGTGGCGGCAGTGCATGTTGCAACGCATGGTGCACTCCCAGAACAGTTGTCTGAGAGGGTGGTTCAGAATCTTGTTCTTCCTCACCACGCGCGCCATCTCGAGCGCCATACGTTTCTTAAAGTCAAGTTTATACATGTCTTTTTAGTTACGAATTTGGAATGACGAATGACGAGTTGTCGCCTGCGGCGATTAGGAATGAAGAGTTGATTAGTTAGGAATTTGGAATTACGAATGACGAGTGGTCGCCTGCGGCGATTAGGAATGACGAATGTCGAATTACGAGTTACGAGTTGTCGCCTATGGCGATTACGAATGAAGAATTATTAATTATAAATTATTCATCGCGCCATGCGCGACAACTCGTAACTCGTAATTCCAAATTCCTAACTAATCAACTCTTCATTCTCAGAACGCTCTGCGCTTGAGGTAAGCCTGCCACTCGTCCTGATAGCCGTTGAACACATTGATGTCAACATCGCCGCGAATGCCTGACAGCCGTCCGTCGTAGCCTAACTGCCAGAAGGAGAGGTGCATGTCGGGTTTGAACTCGTTGTAACGCGCTATCCACACCTCGTAGTCGGCTGCCACATCGGGTGCCAGCGGCATGTAGCGGTTGACGAACATCTGGTTGATGTAGAGTATCGGGCGCACACCGGTGGCTTTTTCCACCGCTCTCATCCATGTCCTTATCCACTCGAACATCTTCTCTGCTCCGCCCATCGCCTCTATCTGTGCGTCGCTTGGCTCAACATCGAGCACCGGCGGCAGGTCGCCTCTACTGAACTTGGTGTTCTTGAGGAAGTGATGTGCCTGCTCCAATGGGTCGCTCTTGGTGGAGAAGAAGTGGTATGCGCCCACGCGGATGCCGTTCTTGCGCGCCTCGGCATAGTCGGAGGCAAACCATTTGTTGAGCACTGTGGTACCTTCGGTGGACTTGATGAACACGAACGACACGGGGTAACTCACCGTTCCTGTTATCGTCTTTGGCGTTTTCACACCGAGACTTGTTATGCGCAGGTTCTTCCAAATGATGGGATAAACGCCGCCGTCCACCTCATGCTGATAGCGGGCGATGTCTATTCCGTAGATGCGTTCGGACGTGTAGTTGAGACGTTCGCCGCGGAAACGGTTTTCCTTCCATTGTCCCACGCGCACGTTACCTGCCGAGTCAACCGAGCATCCGAAGCCCTCGCGCATGTCGTTGGCCCAGAAACCGTCGTAGTAGTTGCCTGCACGGTCGAAGTAGATGCCGTGACCTTCGCGCTTGCCTTGCGCCTTTTCGCCGTCGTAGGTGTATGTTGGCTGTGGCTCGGGAGCGGTGTAAATGCCTGGGTCGCTTGCGAATGTGGCGTATGCGTTGAGAGGTTTCAGATGGTTGCGCGTTTGTATTGTGCAGAGCAGGGCAGGGCTTTCGCTTTTCAGCAGACGGCAGTTGCGTCGACGTGTCTTGCCTCTTTTGTTCTTGTATATGGCTGTATATCGCTGTACCAGTTGCATTCTCAGCGGTTTGTCGCCGATGTTTTGAAGTGCCGTTAGTGCGGCGTCTATGTGTTCCTTGTCGGCCTCCACCTCAACATAATGCGCCGCCACAACATGATATCCATCATCGGCAACGCTATGAACACGCATGTAATAGCGCAGTTCCGACAGTGTCCGCTCCAGCGTCTTGCTCTTGTCGGCAAGCATCTGCTGCTGTTGCTTAACGAGGTCCGGCAGGGTGTCGTTGACAATCTTGAGCACGCTGTCGGCACGATAGTCGGGATTATATGTCACAATGCGGCCCAGGCACGACGGCACCAGCCAGTATTTGTTGTGCCATGCGCCGCCGAAGGTCTCGCGCCTCTCCACCTTGCTCTCGTCGTTGGGCGAGAGTCGGGTGCGTGTCCAGTCGCTGGTCAGTTCCCCAATATATAATAAGGTGTCCTTGCCAGACATCAGCGCGTAGCAACTGCGGTACTCAATGGTGGCCTTGTTGCGCTCCTTCTGGCTCTCGGTCATGGGCATGCTGAACCATCCTATCCATGACACTACAGCAAAAACCAAAAGAACCCACAACCATCTGAGCAGACGTCGTGGGTTCTGTTTCTTTTGTTTCGTCATTTCTTATTAGTCGATTTCCTCGTCAGCCTCATAGCCGCCCATCTCGCGGATGGCGTTCTTCAGCATGGTGTACTGCTGGTAGAGGTTGTTCACTGCTTCCTCGCCTACGGTGTAGTCGTGCATTGGCGACTTCAGGTAGAAACTGAGGAAACGCTGTATGCCGTAGCGTCCGGCACGAGCAGCGAGGTCGCTGAGCAGACAGAGGTCGAGCAACAGCGGTGCTGCCAGTATGGAGTCGCGGCAGAGGAAGTTAATCTTTATCTGCATCGGGTAGCCCATCCATCCGAAGATGTCGATGTTGTCCCATCCCTCCTTGTTGTCGTTGCGTGGAGGATAGTAGTTGATGCGCACCTTGTGATAGTAGTCGGTGTAGAGGTCGGGCTGCACGTCGGCTTTCAGTATGGTCTCCAGTGTTGAGAGTTTCGACACCTCCTTGGTGCGGAAGTTTGCCGGCTCGTCGAGCACCAGACCGTCGCGGTTGCCCAGGATATTGGTTGAGAACCATCCGCTAAGACCCAGACAGCGGGTGCCGATGATAGGAGCGAAACCGCTCTTCACCAGTGTCTGGCCTGTCTTGAAGTCCTTGCCGGCGATAGGCATCTTGGTCTTCTCTGCCAGTTCCCACATTGCGGGGATGTCAACGGTGGTGTTCGGAGCACCCATGATGAACGGTGCACCTTCTGAAAGGGCTGCATAGGCATAGCACATAGACGGTGCGATGTGCTCGCGGTCGTCGTCCTTCATTGCCTTCTCCAGCGCAGCGAGGGTGCCGTGAACGTTCTCGTCAACGGGAACATAAATCTCTGTAGATGCTGCCCAGATGACAACGATGCGGGCGCAGTTCTTCTCTGCCTTGAACTTGCGGATGTCTTCGCGCAGAGCCTCTACCATCTCCCAGCGTGTCTTGCAGTCTTTCACGTTGTCACCATCCAGACGCTTGGCGTAGTTCTTGTCGAAAGCAGCCTTCATAGGCACAATCTTCTCAAGTTCGTCGCGTACAGGATTGATGTCCTTTTCTTTCAAAACTTCAGCATACATAGCGGCCTGATAGGCGTTCTGTGGGTAAACGTCCCATGTGGCAAACTCGATGTCGTCGAGTTTTGCCAGTGGAACGATGTCACCATAACTCATGTACTTCTTGTCTGCTCCGCGTCCAATGCGAATCTTGTCGTATTGGGTCATCGAGCCGACAGGCTTTGCCAGACCCTTGCGAGTCATAAGTACACCAGTGATAAAGGTAGTTGACACGGCACCGCAGCCGACAACCATAATACCTAACTTGCCATCTGCAGGCTTAACTTTTTGTTGTTCCATTTCTTTAGATTTATCTTTTGTTTATGTTTTCCTAACAATTTGAATTTTAGATTAGTGCCGCAAAAATAATAAAAACTATTTGAACAATCGCCGTTTTATACTTTTTTAGCATTATCTTTTACTTATTTTCGTAATAAAGGAACATTTATCCGTGAAAAAGGTATCTCTTTTCTCCATTATTTGTTGTACCTTTGCAGCGAAAACAAATTAATAAAGATGAATATCATAAGCAATAAGCAATTCGGAGGCGAGCGCCCTCTGTTTGCGATTCACGACACCCGGCTCGAGAATGTGACCATCACCGAGGGCGAGTCGGGCATAAAATGCTGCACTAATATCGAGTCAGACCGCTGCCGCTTCATAGGGAAATATCCCTGGTGGCACGTCGATGGCTCGCTCATCACCAACTGCTACTTCGAGGTGGGCTCGCGTTCCGCCATCTGGTACAGTAACGACATGGTGATGCGCGACACCATAATAGACGCACCGAAACTGTTCCGCGAAATGAACAACGTGACCGTTGAGAATGTCACCTTCAACGATGCAGACGAGACGTTCTGGAAAGTGAAGAACCTGAAGATAAAGAATGTCACGCTGCACGACGGCACCTATCCATTCATGTTCTGCGAGAACGTCTTTGTTGACGGACTGGTGAGCGACTCAAAATATGTGTTCCAATATTGCAAGAACGTCGAGGTGCACAATGCAAAGATAACAACCAAGGACTCGTTCTGGGAGGTTGAGAACGTTACCATTTACGACAGCGAACTCAACGGGGAGTATCTCGCATGGCACTCGAAGAACGTGCGACTCGTAAGATGCCACATCACTGGCGAGCAACCGCTGTGCTATGCCGAGCAACTGGTGCTCGAGGACTGCACTTTCGGTGCCGACAGCGACCGCATCTTCGAGGATTCCGACGTCAACGCAACCATCATCGGCTCGATAACAGAAATCAAAAATCCCCGCACAGGCTCCATCGTCGCCGACCACATCGGCCGCATCACCATTGACGAGAACATCAAGCAACCAGCCGACTGCAAGATAACAGAGCGGCAAACGTTATGACGATTGCCCTAGGGCATAATAACGTTGTGCTGTAATAACGAAATCACGTTATACCGAAAATAATTAAACCTTAAACTATGAATTACAATTTCGATGAAATCGTCACTCGACGAGGGTCCAACTGCATCAAATGGGACGAGGCAGAAGACCCCAACATCATCCCCTTGTGGGTGGCAGATATGGATTTCCATGTATATCCAGGCATCACAGAGGCTCTTCGCAAGCGCGTTGAACACGATGTGTTTGGATATTCCCTCGTGCCGCAGACCTATTACGATGCCGTCATACGCTGGTTCCGCGACCGTCACGGAGCATGCGGATGGCAGCGGGAACACATCATCACAACCATTGGCGTGGTGCCCGCAATATCCGCGATAATACATGCACTCACACTTCCTGGCGACAAAGTGCTCGTCAACACACCCGTTTACAACTGCTTCTTCTCGAGCATACGCAACCAAGGGTGCATCGCAGAGGAGGTCCCCCTCCTTCTCAACGAAGCCGCTCAACCCTCAACGCTCAACTCTCCGCTCGACCCGAAGGGGCGCTTTCAAAGCGAAGTGGAGAAAGAACCCTCATCGCTCAACGCTCAACGCTCAACTCTCAACCCTTCCCCAGCATTCACCATCGATTGGGAAGCATTCGAGCGAGCATGCGCCGAACCAAAGACACGCATCTTCCTGCTCTGCAACCCGCACAACCCCGCAGGCAGAGTATGGACACGCGACGAACTGCAGCACATGGGCGAGATATGTTTCCGCCATAACGTGTTCGTCATTTCCGACGAAATCCATTGCGAGTTCGTGGCACCAGGCTATCAATACACGCCGTTCTCGTCGCTCGGTGAGGAGTTCCTTCAGAACAGTGCCACATGTGTGGCAGCGTCGAAGGCATTCAACATCGCAGGACTGCAGAACGCTGACATCATCGTTGCCGACCCCGACAAGCGCTATCGCATAGACCGCGCTATCAATATCTTCGAGACTTGCGATGTTAATCCTTTCGGAATAGTGGCTACAGAGGCCGCATTTACCGACGGCGGGGCAGAGTGGCTCAGCCAACTCAACGACTATGTGCTCGGCAACTACCGATACCTGCGCGACCTCTTCGCCGAGAAACTGCCCCAACTGTGGGTGGCACCGCACGAAGGAACCTATCTCGCGTGGGTCGATTGCACCGCAGCAGGACTCCCCTCGCCAGCCATTGCCGACCATCTGTACCATAAAGATAAGGTATGGATAGCCGATGGTGAGGCGTACGGAGAGCACAAACGCTCATTCATCCGCATCAATCTCGCATGTCCGCGAGCCACACTCGCCGAAGGCCTGCGCCGCATAGTGGAGAGCGAGTTGTGGAAAACGAAATAAGAAAAACATATTACTCATCTGCTCAGGAGGCACAAGCGACACACTCACTTGTGCCTCCTTGCATTCTCACTTGTGCCAAATTGCAGAGTGATTAGGGTCTAATCACTCTGCAATTAATGCCTAAACGGAGAGTGATTAGACCCTAATCACTCCCTCACTTGTGCTTCCTGAACTCGCCAAACATATATCTTTGAAGCGCAAAAGGTCATTACTGGCCAACAACAATCTCCTGTCTCGTGGGAAGAGGTGTGACGGAGTGTGAAATTGGGTGAAATTGCACCTTCACACGCAATTCCTTGTTAGTCAATTCGTTATGCTGTATGTGAAATTGTGAAGTTAAAAATCACTTTTTTATTTTGAAAAAAACGTTTGTCAGCCAAATTCAGGAACAACGCATTTCCCAAATAGAGTGCTTGCTTTCTAATATGTATATGCTCGCTTTTTAGGGAACTTTATACAGTTAGACCTGAAAAATGATACCGTGTTCCAAAAGATGCCGTTCGCGTTCATTCCCCGCCCCTGAAGTCCCCCTCGCCCCTTGGAGAGGGGATAGGGGTGAGGCCTTGGGGATAGGGGTGGGGTCAGTGATATTGAGGAAATGGAAAGGATATATAAGAAGTCGTGTGTGAATAAAAAAACATTGCCTCCATCCCGTTGTGATTTGCTTAAAATTTCGTATCTTTGCAGAGTGATAAACACCTTACACTATTGGAGGTAAGTGGGGCAGCGGGTTGTGATTTGCTTAAAATTTCGTATCTTTGCAGAGTGATAAACACCATCAAAAGAAAATGAAAAAAGTAATTTGTGTTGTGATTTGCTTAAAATTTCGTATCTTTGCAGAGTGATAAACACCCCATTCTCCATGAGAGATAAAGCGGATGCGTTGTGATTTGCTTAAAATTTCGTATCTTTGCAGAGTGATAAACACCTGGGCGTAAGAAATAACTGATGCAAAAACTGTTGTGATTTGCTTAAAATTTCGTATCTTTGCAGAGTGATAAACACCGGACCTCACTCCATCCTTCTCGCAGTGGTCGTTGTGATTTGCTTAAAATTTCGTATCTTTGCAGAGTGATAAACACCATATGGGAAGAATTTGAAAACCTCGTTGGAGTTGTGATTTGCTTAAAATTTCGTATCTTTGCAGAGTGATAAACACCTCGGGAGACAGAATGGTGTCGCAGTCATTGGTTGTGATTTGCTTAAAATTTCGTATCTTTGCAGAGTGATAAACACCTGGGACTTCAGTTACAAAAAGAATTCATAAGTTGTGATTTGCTTAAAATTTCGTATCTTTGCAGAGTGATAAACACCCCCCATCCCCCAGCCATCAGCCATCGCTCGTTGTGATTTGCTTAAAATTTCGTATCTTTGCAGAGTGATAAACACCATAAACCTCTGCGATGCTTCTTCTCTTGTGTTGTGATTTGCTTAAAATTTCGTATCTTTGCAGAGTGATAAACACCATTTTAGGGCGGTTTCGGTGGGTGGTGTGTGTTGTGATTTGCTTAAAATTTCGTATCTTTGCAGAGTGATAAACACCACGTTTGGATTGGCTATGTGGATCATCCAGTTGTGATTTGCTTAAAATTTCGTATCTTTGCAGAGTGATAAACACCTTCACCGCCAGCGAACAGCAGCCGTCGGTGTTGTGATTTGCTTAAAATTTCGTATCTTTGCAGAGTGATAAACACCAGGCAGAGAATCCTAACGTGAAGCCTACGGTTGTGATTTGCTTAAAATTTCGTATCTTTGCAGAGTGATAAACACCGCAGTGATAAGACAGAAATAAAGCAGGGTGTTGTGATTTGCTTAAAATTTCGTATCTTTGCAGAGTGATAAACACCTCAAAATTTTTTTTGACATCTTTAATTAAGTTGTGATTTGCTTAAAATTTCGTATCTTTGCAGAGTGATAAACACCGGTACAGTAGTACCGCAGTCGAATTTCCACGTTGTGATTTGCTTAAAATTTCGTATCTTTGCAGAGTGATAAACACCTATGTTTCATAATTTCAAACAGAAATTAAGTTGTGATTTGCTTAAAATTTCGTATCTTTGCAGAGTGATAAACACCAAGTATCGAGATTATCTCATCTTTCGACTGGTTGTGATTTGCTTAAAATTTCGTATCTTTGCAGAGTGATAAACACCCTTACCTTTGATAGATGCCGAAGAGTCGTGTTGTGATTTGCTTAAAATTTCGTATCTTTGCAGAGTGATAAACACCCACAGTGGCGTTTCGACGAGATAGATTTTTGTTGTGATTTGCTTAAAATTTCGTATCTTTGCAGAGTGATAAACACCAAGGCTTTGGGCATTTCTTCAAAATGCTTGGTTGTGATTTGCTTAAAATTTCGTATCTTTGCAGAGTGATAAACACCTGAGTGTATTGAACGACCGCATCGAGGAGGTTGTGATTTGCTTAAAATTTCGTATCTTTGCAGAGTGATAAACACCCACCCGTATAAACAATGCAGTACGAAGCCAGTTGTGATTTGCTTAAAATTTCGTATCTTTGCAGAGTGATAAACACCGTTCTCGGCTGGGTCTCACTAAGGAAACAAGTTGTGATTTGCTTAAAATTTCGTATCTTTGCAGAGTGATAAACACCAGGTGTAAAGATATTAAGTTTATATCCACAGTTGTGATTTGCTTAAAATTTCGTATCTTTGCAGAGTGATAAACACCTTGAATGATACAAATAGTTGATAACGAGGTGTTTAAGCAGAAAATTAGAAAACAGAAAAATGTGTTTATCAAAAATGAGATTCCGCAATCAAATGCGGAATCTCTATTTTTAAAATAATTCTAATTGTTGGTATGGGGCATTGGGTTTCTTCTCTTTTCTTGACGTATATATTTGAATATCTCCAAACTGTTTGTCTGTAATACACAGAATACCAATGTTTCCGTATTCTGGCAGTAATGATTTAACTCTTTTTATGTGTACTTGCGCGTTTTCCATGCTAGCGCAATGGCGTATATACAATGAAAACTGAAACATTGTGAAGCCGTCGCTCATGATTTCTTTACGGAACTTGGCGGCAGCCTTTCTCTCTTTCTTGGTGTCGGTCGGTAAGTCGTACATGACGAGAACCCACATAATGCGGTACTGGTTAAATCGTTCATTCATACAAACTCAGGATAACTGATTTTTCTCAATTCTCCGTTAAAGCATTTTGCCAGACTTGCAGTCGTCTGACCTACTGCAATCATAAGAGGGCTGCGCTTTCCGTTTATCAGAACATCAAGAACAGGTATGCTAAGCATCTCGCGTTTCAGTTCGGTTGTCAACTCTTCGCCAATATCCATGCGCGACATTACATTGATGACAAGATTATCAACGAATGGGCGATATGGTTCCATGATGTCGTCAGCGAGGCAAAAAGCGTTGTAACGGTTATGGTGATGTATGCCGTAAACAGGAAGCAAGCCGCTTGCGACAAGTGAGCGGGCGACTACTCCGCGCAGAATAGCATATCCGTAATTAAGCAGGTTGTTAGGTACTTCTCCATCTTGTGCTCTTACGAAACCGGGTTTGTTTTTGAATATGTTTTTCCAATAGTAAACAGCCGCTTGTGCCTCGTAATTGTCTGGGTCTCCGCTTTTCACGTCGCGAGCCATGACATGTAGTGGGGCGTAGGACTTGGGCGTGTTTTTCTGTAGGCAAAAAGCCTGATTCTCTATTTTCGCTCTTATGGTTTGTTGCCACAGTTGTTTGCGTAGTGGCAGTGAGGCTTCTATCTGATTTCGGAATCGTTCGTTATATAACGTATGCCCTTCAAGGGGCAGCAGCAGTCCCGATGGCATTCGTTTCGCATCACATGTAATGATTGACGTAGTGTTCTCAAGCAGTGCGGCCATTAACCCTTGAGTGATGGTAATTTGTTGGTTGTCAAGCACCATCACTCCGATGTCCTCAATGGGTATTGTCCTGACACTATCTTTCTTGATAACGTCAGGCAGATCATTCTTCTCCACCTCTGGCAGTTTTATCACCAACTGCTTGTTCCTTAGTGATAGATATGCAGGATTGCCGAAATATAGAGTTTTCTTGATCATCGTCAATTCTAATTTGTAGTTTCCCTTCGCTTCATTCTTATCTTAAAATATTCTGATGCTGCTCATAGCCAATCTTTATTCTTGAATTTCTTTGATTTTACCAATCAAGGAAATGTGGACTTTATGTGGATGAAGGCGGAATAATGCATCTATGCTTTGGATGTTATAAAAGCATTTATCTGCCTTGTTCATTCTCTTTATATCAAATTTAGTCATATTGTGTAAAGAAAAACGATACTGTTTCTCTGAAACATTTTGAACCTTATATAAATATTGTCCTAATGTTGAATAGTCCTGATTTCGAATGGCATAGTCATAAGCATCATCTTCCATTCCTAAAATAAACATTTCATTTTGCTGTAAACTGATTTTATAAGTCCAATTTACTTCAGGCAGTTTTTCCAAAAATGATTCAGGAAGTTGCCTATCTTTAATACTATCCCAAACTTGAATTGGGTTATCAATTATGACAGGAACTCCATATTTCTTCCGTTCAACAGCGTGCCAGAATGTTACAGAATGTTCTCTCAAATTCCCTTCATTATCTTGATAAATGGCGATATGGTGATTATTTCCTGGCTTTACAAATCCTATAGATTTGCCTTGATCGTTGTATTTTATAGGAACAATAGCGGATAACCCCGTAATGCAGCGAACTGTGCGAATAGGTATGGTATTGTTGTCGTCTGCATAAATTGGATTTTTGTCAAGGTCGTTTAAGTTTTCCAGTGCTTTCTTAACATCGTTACGGTAATCTTTACCTTCCTCAAATCCTTGATTTAAGCGTTGCAATACTTTTGCGCGGATACTGCCATCGACAATAGAATCAAGAACATTCTTAATTTTGTCCTCAATCTGAATTTCTCCTGTTTTTTTATTGATTTTTTCAGTATAAGTTTCTTTACCAGTAAAAACGAAGCCTTGTGCCCCTTTCCCTAATTTATATTTTTTGACAATATGTTTTTTGCCATTAATTTCGATTTCTCCATAAACACCTTCTTCGTGGAGTGCACCTCTTGGTATTATAATCCCCTTTTGGACTACATGTTTTTTCCCATTTCTATATTCTATGCGTTTCCCTGTCGTAGCCGTTTTCTTGCCAGGCTTAAACGAAACAAGGATGTTGCTTGCTGCATTAGCAACGGTTTGTGTTTTAAAAGGTGCGAGTGATGTAAGATATTTATCCAATAATATCTTTTTCTCATCGTATTTTACCCCAACCGTTTCAATTTGCCTTTTCATTAAATCTTTGGTTTCATCAGCATTTAGAGTGTTTATTCTCTGAATAAAACCTTGTTGGGTACATGCAACAACTAATGCGTCAATGGCATGGTGCCTATGGTCAACACGCTTAGACCAATCTATAATTTGTTCTTTGCTATGTTTGTTTTTCCCGTGATTGCTTTCCCATGTCACAGTTTCTGTTAATCCTGCATTCTTGAATCTTTCAAAATTGAGTTGATGAAGTACTTCGTCGTACCCCCAAAGATGGCGTAAAGTTGCAGTGATAGATCCGCTTGTGGCATTTACATTTCTACAACATTGTTTTAGTATTCTTATGGATTCGCGTGAGATGTATTGTGTTTCCCCAGCCTGACGAGAGACGAATTCCTCCCAATATTTTTTATCTTCATCAGTTTCTTTACCTATTCTTTTTCGTTCCAAATAATCTTCATGTGAAAGAAGTAGTCGTTCACGTTTTGCGGGTGATATAATACCATCTTTATACCAGGATTCAACACGTTCTAAGTATGCCTCGAAGGCATTCTTGTCTTGTGTCCGCATATAGTCGAAGGCAGTTTTGTTAGATTTGATAGAATTACATTTCCTGCACGATAGAACTTTGTTGTTTTGCGAATTGTCGCAAATTAAATCACGCGGAAGAATATGTTCTATTTCATAACCGTCACCATTGAGCGCTTCACTTAAAGAAAATGATTGACCGCAATAGATGCAACGATTTACTGTTGATAGGCTCTCAAAGTTTTTGGTGATGAACTTACCTGTTCTTTTATCAAAACAACCCTTTGTCGGGAAAATGAATTTATACTTATCTATTATTCTTTTAGTCGGGTTAATGTTCTCAGATACTAAACGCTTTGCTATAGATTCATTCAGTCTCTGCATGGCCTCATTTTGTAAAAATGTTGTATTTCTTTCGTCTTTACTTTGCTTTAGTTCTCTTGCCAATTCCACACGGATAGAATCAAATTTTCCATATTCGTTCATTAAAGCATTGACAACATTAATCATTTGATTGAGTATTTTTTCTACTATCGGTTGACGAAGTTCGTTTTTATTAATATGTGGTAGTTCGTCTAATAAAGTGCGTGTTTCATTCTCTGCTTTTGACAAACTTTCAGAATGTCTAAAGCCTGCATATTCGCAGGCATCACTATACTTCAGTCCCTCTTGCAAATATGGTAAAATACGTCGTATAGATTTGGCAGATTTATTGCCAAATCCAGGTTTTACGAAATCAATAGAATAAAGTCCATTTATAATGGTTTCATCTGTGATATTATATTTCTTTTTTAAGGCTTTGGCAAATTCTTCTTTGTCGGAAATAGAATATATTGTATGCCATAAATCGTAAAGGGGTTCTTTTTCCAACTTAGGATCTATTATTTGTATGATTTCTCCTGTAACTTCATCAACTAACTGGCTATCAATCTTATGTAGGTTAAATTGAAAAAGGCTTTTTACATTTTCGGAATTGCCAAGTGCATTCATTAACGCGATTTTGGTAGTGTTCCCTTGGAGTCCCCTTCCAATAGCCTTTCCACCCCACCAGCCATCTTTTTTACTTATGCCAAGAATTGTGTACATGTCATTTAGAGTCATTTTCTCATGAGTGTCTAAGAAATCGACCATTGCTTGACGCTGTTCTAATGATATATAGAGTTCCTCGTTCTTGCGATTTTTTAATGTTAAGTTATTGACTTCTTCCCATATTTTGCAAATTTGAAATAACGGAGAACTTTTGGGAGCAACTTTTGGTCCGCCAAAAACAATTTTACCTTCTTTATTCTTATATTCCTTTTTCTCAAAATCGCAGACGGAAACTAAATGTTTGCACGACTTCAAGTTTCGTTGATAAAATATAATTTCATTACGTAATTTGCTGATTTCTTTTTCTGTTAATAGGTTCGGGTAGAATACCTTTTGACACTCCATTATTTGGTCAAATTCTGCCTCATAGGCTTTTCGGGGAAAAACTTGCTCTTTTGTCCTGTATGTGTAGAACTTTCCTTTGGGCGTTACAACCTCACTTTCTTTCAGTTTCTCTGCGAAATATTGTCCAATAGTTTGGTTCTTTTCTTTTATCATCGAATAACGCGCATTTACTTCTGCCACATATGCTTTTTGTTTTGTATCAGAACTATCATCTGACTTAGCATGTTTATATCCACGTTTTTGGTTGATATGATATAGTACGCGCCCAAGTTCAGGTAACGTAAGTTGATGCCCTTTACTGGCAGCATTAGCCCTGAGTTCCCACAACTCTAAAGTGGGAAGTTTTATAAGTCTTTCGTCTGGCAACATCTTCAATTTCCGCAACTCGGCAGTTAGATATTTTCGGCGTAATTGATACCTATCATACCGTTTACGTGAAGTCCTTCTTTCTGTGCGTGATTGATTCTTAGAAATTGCATTGCCTTTCGTGAATTCATTTGTGTCATCTGATGAAAGTGGTACAATTCGACTGCCCATACTTTCTATTGATACGGGTTTCAGGTTGTCATCTACATTTATTACTGCCCATCCTATACTGGTTGTCCCTAAATCGAGTCCTAATATTCTTTTCATAATTATGTTAATTAGATTTATGCCGCAAATATACATAAAAAATATTAAAATGCTTGTGTTTTGAAAAAGAATTTGTATATTTGCAACACGAAATTATAGCAAATCACAATAAGGATTATTCCGTTGTGAAAACATTAGGTCCCAATCCATCGTCCTTAACGGTGGATTTTTTGTCGGATGTAACTTCATGCTATGTTACAGGCAGAGTTGAAAACACCAGTTCATTTGTTAGTACACGTCCTAAAGTCCAAGAAGTCCGTAGAGCCTATATGAATTCTCCGCCATCCGTCACATGGCACCCACCATCCTCCGCTTTATATTATATAATAAGGTATATAGTGTTTTGCGTTCTTTTTGTTTTGTCATCATTTAAGAAAAATCGATTATTTTTGAAAAAATATTGCGAAAAGTTTTGGCGGTTCGGATAAAAAGCGTACCTTTGCACTCGCTTTTCCGAAATGGGGTCGTCCCGCTTAGGTTAGGCGATTAAAAAGAAAGAGTTCTTTGACAGATTTCATAAGACAGAGAAGTAGTACAAGAAGCGGGGTGTCGGGCTTTTTTTTGCCTGATGTCCCTGGTGTAATGGAAACCGTCGATCCCGGCTTTGTGTCCGGGGATATGTACAGGTGCCTTTATAGCCGATAAATGTTGATTGTACCGGGTAGGCGTTCTGAGAACAGACAAGACTTCGCCGTCCTGCGTTTCTTTCGGGATCCGCGGGTCTGGCGTTAGATAAAAGAGATTTTTACAATGGAGAGTTTGATCCTGGCTCAGGATGAACGCTAGCTACAGGCTTAACACATGCAAGTCGAGGGGCAGCATGGGAGTTGCTTGCAATTCCTGATGGCGACCGGCGCACGGGTGAGTAACGCGTATCCAACCTTCCCCCTGGTAGGGCATAGCCCGTAGAAATGCGGATTAACACCCTATGTTGTGCTTTGAGGACATCTGAGGAGCACTAAAGTTT
>Ga0256404_1003436_pt1 | contig 32194 bp, 18 predicted proteins | sample RumenRJG_01DNA_FD_185990 | JGI IMG/M metagenome (GOLD analysis project Ga0256404, IMG submission 185990) | Bovine rumen microbial communities from Lethbridge, Alberta, Canada - RJG_01 | ecosystem: Host-associated > Mammals > Digestive system > Stomach > Rumen | place: Canada: Alberta | collected...
TGGTTCAGCTCCGTCAGCGGAATGGGCCAGAGTTGCAGGTAGTCCTTGAAGGTGCCTGCGGCCACGCTTTGGGCAGCCCACTTGTTGTACTTCTTCAGGCGAGGCAGGAACTGCCCAGTGCGAATCAAGTCGTAGCGGCGCCAGTTCTCGCCGAACAGCTCACGGATGCGCTCGTCCTGCATCTGCTCGCGGAAGTCGCTCTGGCTCAACCCGCTCCAACGGGCCTCTGCAGGCAGAGTACCTCCAAAGGCACGGGTGCGAACCTGATTAACATATGTCTCAGCCTGCGAGGTCTGTCCCAGTTCGTTCAGACATTCGGCATAGCACAGCAGCACGTCGGCATAGCGCAGTACGGGGATGTTCTTACCAGAGAGCCACATGTTGTTGATCTCCAGGCCGGATGCTGCATCGGTACGGAAGTCCTCATACTTCTTGATGTGCGGCTTCAGCTCGTCGTGGTCTTCCTCACTCAGACCTTCCCAAGTGAGGCTGCTGAGGTCGGGCTGTACACCGTTGTAAGAGAAGTCGTAGCGCAGAGAGGCGTCCCTGCGGCTGTCGCCTTCCTCCCAGATACCACCGTTCCCGATAGTCTCATAGGCGTGAACAGTCGGCACGGAGTGATCGTAACCGGCAAAGTAGCATGCGTCGCCAAACCAGTTCTGGGCTGCACGTGAACCAATCTGGAACTGCACCTGATTGGCATAGCCACGGGCGCAGGAGAAGGTGTTGGTGAAAATAACCTCGCTCTTGGCATCTTTGGTATAATCCCAAAGGTCGTTATAATCAGGCAACAGACTATAGGTGCCGTCCATCACCTTCTCGAAACATTCCTTCGCCTTTGCGAAATCACGCAAGCCTGTTTCCTCAGGGGCCGACATGTAAGCCTTGCCGAGCATCGTCCATCCGGCATAGCTGGTAGCACGGCCCTCATCGTTCTTGCTTGGAGCCTTGGTTGCCATCTGGAAGTCGTCGATGATGAACTGCCAGACATCTTTCAGCGGCTGACGCCCCATCGACAGCGTGCCGTCGGCCAGACGCTGCTGGTCCAGAATAGGCACACGCCCCCAGATCATCGTGGCCTGATAGGTCAGGAAACCGCGCACGAAAGCGGCCTCGCCCATCAACTGTTCCTCACGCGAACCTGCCTGGGGATTGATTTCCTTCATGGCTCGCACTATCTTGGCGGCATTGGCAATGACCGACCAGCGGTAGTTCCAGGCATTGCGCACATAGCCGTTCTCTGAGTTCATGGCTCCGCTGCAGAAGTCCCATGCCGCCGTATTGGCATCCTTCGCCTGCAGGGCTCCTACCTGAATCTCGTCTGTTCCCTGCAGGAGCACCCAGCAGCGTTCGTCCTTATAGTTTTCCTTAAAGGCATCGTAGATGCTCTTCATGTTCAGGTCAGCCAGTTCCACGTCGGAAAGTACCTGCGACTCTGAAAGTTGGGTCTGATTCTCCTGCTCCAGAAAGTCGGAGCAAGCAGCGAGACCACAGATTGCGCTAACAGCGCATACGGATTTAAATATCTTGGTAATCATAACTGTCAATTATAAAAATGATGAATTAGAACGAAACGTTGAGTCCGAAGGTGAATGTCTTCACGGGAGGATAGCCATAGTCGCCCGTCTCTGGGTCGAAGCCCTTATATGGTGTGAGGCAGAACAGGTTGCTGGCTGTGGCATAGAGGCGCAGGTTGCTCAGATGCAGTTTGCTGATGATGCTGCGGTTGAAGTTGTAGGCCAGTGTCAATGTTGACAGACGCAGATAGTTGGCATTCTGAACGGTGAGGTCGGTATCTGACGGTTTGTAGCCATTATAGCCAGACGAGTTGCTGATGACTCTGGGGAATGCTGCACCGAGGTTGCTGCTGGTCCAGCGGTCAGCCAGGTCAGGAGAGCCACCAGAGAGACCTACACTGTTTACCAAGTCCTCATAGTAGCCACTGATCTTCTTGGCACCGAGCGCGTAGGTGAAGATGGCATTCAGCGTGAAGTTCTTATAGCGGAAGTCTGTGTTGAAACCACCATACACCTTCGGGTCGGTCTTGCCTACGATGTCGCGGTCGTACTCATTGATGACACCATCGGGATTGCCGTCAGGGCCTGAAATGTCCTTCACGAACAGGTCGCCCACCTCAACGGTATGACCATTATAGTCCTTACCGTCCCACTCAGAGCGGTTGCTCTCGTTGGCAATGCCGCCGGCGCGGAAAGTGTAAATGGTGTGCAGCGGTTCGTTGAGGAAGATGTTGCCTTCGCGCTCAGTGCCGTTAAGGATTTCGTCTACATCGCCATAGAGCTTCGTCACCTTGTTGCCGTCGTAGGAAATGTTGCCGCCGAAGTTCCATCCGAAGTCTTTCCGATCGATGATGCTGGCATTCACGCTCAGTTCAAGTCCCTTGTTCTCCACCTTGCCGATGTTCTCCCAAGTCGTGTTGTAGCCCGTGGTCTCAGCCAGCGAATGCTGCATGAGCAGGTTGTCGTTGATGATATAGAATACGTCCAGCGATGCCGTGATGCGATTCTTCAGGAAACCAAAGTCGATGCCGAAGTTAAACTGATTCTGCTTCTCCCATGTGATGGCAGGAGTTCCACGGAGTCCGCTGGTAGCATAGCCTGCCACACCGACAGTATTACCATCCACCGTCTGGCGCTGTGCCACGGGATTATACCAAGTGGCATAGACATAGTTGGCAATGTCCTGATTACCTACCATTCCGTAGCCGGCACGTACTTTCAAGCGGCTGAAGACATTCTGACTCTGCATAAACTTCTCATTCGTTGCCTCCCAGGCCGCAGAGAACGAGGGGAACAGACCCCAGCGGTGACCGTCGCCAAACTTTGATGAGCCGTCGTAGCGGGCTGTTGCAGTCAGGAAGTAGCGGCTGTCGTAGTTGTAGTTGGCTCGGGCGATATACGACTGAAGGGTAGAAGTGCCGAAGTCGGAGTCGATGACCGTCTTCTCGAAGGCGGCAGCACCAGCCAGTTCGTGATAGCCCAGGTGGTCGCTGGGGAAGCGGTAGCCCCGCGCCAGGTCGTAGTTGTTGTGGTCGCGGCTCATGCTCGTGCCCACCATTACGTTCAGTTTGTGCTTGTCAATCTGCGTGTCGTAGCTCAGCGAGTTGTCCCACTGCCAGTTGGTCTGCTCGTAGCGCTCGTGCTGGGCAATGGCGTCGCCAGACTCGTGGCGCACACTCTCCTGAATGTTGCCAGGTGTATAGGCAAACCACGTCTGGGCAGCATAGTCAACGGAGAGTGTCGAGCGGAAGTTCAGTCCCCTCAGCGGGTTGATGTTGATGAAATTCGACGACGCCAGACGCGTTCGCGTGCGGTCCTGCTGCACATCCATTGAGTTAAAGGGATTGTACTCATTGTTGTAGTTTTCTGTCAGTGCCTGGTAATAAACGGTCAGATACTGTGGCAGATAGCGGGTGGCCGCATCCTTGTAGGGCCGGAAGTCCAGCAGGGGGTTGGCACTCAGAGCCTTGTTATAGACATCATCTGTCGGGATAGCATCCTCAGTGCGGGTGAATGTAGTATTAGTACCCACCTTCAGCCATTCCTTCACGTAGTATTCGGCATTGATGCGTCCCGAGTAGCGTTGCTGTTCGGAACCCCACACGATGCCCTTTAGTCCCGAGTAGTTCAGGCTGAAATAGACGTTACCCTTGTCGAATGCCTTTGAGAAACTCAGGTTATGGTTGTGCTGTACACCTGTGCGAGTCACCTCCTTCAACCAGTCGTAACTGTTCCAGCGGTTGCCATTCCGACTCTGGAATTCCTGATCAGAGAAGGCAAGATTGCTGCCCAGCAAGGTGCTGTTGATGTAGCTGTCGCGATTCTCAGCGGGGTTGTTGCGCAAATAACCGTTGGCAAAGGCATCAATACGCAGGTTGGCCAAGTCGGTCGCATCCATCGTCTTGGGACGCTGGGCCATACTGGAAATGCTCAGCCAGCCGTCGTAGGTAACACTTCCTTCCTTACTGGCACCTTTCTTGGTAGTAATCAGCACTACACCATTTGCACCTCGCGAACCATAAAGGGCAGTAGCAGAGGCATCCTTCAGCACTTCCAGATGTTCCACATCGTTGGGATTGATGCTGCTGAATCCGCCAAAGTCGTTGTTCATCACCATGCCGTCGACCACATAGATGGGGTCAGAACCAGAGTTGATGGTGTTGATGCCGCGAATGCGGATGCCAGTATCGTCGCTTGGGCGGGCACCGGGTTCTACAAACACACCCGACACGCGGCCCTGCAAAGCCTGGTTTACATTGGTCACAGGCTTTTCGGCCAGCGTCTTGCCATCGATGTTGCCAACAGCACCCGTCAGGTCGCTCTTCTTCATGATAGTGCCAACCACGACGACCTCGTCCAGTGCGGCATTGTCCTCTTTCAGGACGACTGCTATCGGAGCCGAACCGCTCACCCTCACTTTCTGGGTGACAAAGCCAATGTAAGAGATGGTGAGTTCGTCGCCTTCAGCAGCCTTCATCGTGAAGTTGCCGTCGAAGTCGGTCACAGCACCGCTGGTCGTGCCCGTCACGATGACGCTGGCACCAATAATGGGTTCTCCCGTTTCGTCCGTCACGTTGCCCGTGATGGTCGTCTGCGCTAATGCTTGGCCCATCAGGGCGAAAAGCGCACTCATTAAAATCAGAATTCGTTTCTTCATATAAAAATAGTTTGAATTGGTTAGTTTTTACTTCCTTGTCAGTTCTATCAGGCGGCTGCTCATGTCATCGCCTGTGAGGAGGTTCAGGCCCACCTTCATCAGGTAGTCGCCACTCATCACCTTGCCGTCGTAGCTGAGCTTCGACTTTTCACCGGGCATGAGGCAGATTTCCTTCACCAGATACCGGGCATCGGCATCCAGGCCCTCCAGGCGGGTGGGCAGGAGTTGCTCGTTAAAGTCGGGATGAATGTCATAGGCAGCTATAAGTGCATGACTCTTGTCATCGCTGACGCGCTCCAATACGCAATGCTTGGTCTCATAGGGCGATACTAAGCGATAGAGATCGGGTGAGTAGATAACAGGCTTCAGGCGGTTGTACTCTTTCACTGCCTCGCGGCAATACTGTAGGTCGTCAGGATCCATCGATTTCAGGTCGATGTCGAATCCCAGCTTGCAGGTGAAGTCAACATCCACGCGGAACTTCACCGATGCACGTCGGTTCCAGTTGGTGACGTGCGAGCACATGGCTTTCGAAGGGAGGAACTGTGAGAAGCCCCACTGTATGTACAGACGCTCTACGGGGTCGGTGTTGTCTGAGCACCAGAACTCCGTGAAGTATTTCAGCGCCTCATAGTCGCAGCGTCCGCCACCACCTGAGCAGAGCATCATCACAAGGTCAGGATATTTGGCCTGAATCCGGTCGAGAACCTGGTAGAGTCCACGCACGTAGTCAACATAGAGGTTGCCTTGCTGTCTGCCCTCGAAGTGGCTGAAGATATTCGTGATGGGCGAATTGCAGTCCCACTTGAAGAACTTCAGCTTGGGATTCTCGGTCATCAGATTATCAACAATACTGAAAACGAAGTCCTGAACCTTCGGATTGGTCAGGTCGAGTACCAGCTGATTGCGGAAATAATATGGCTCACGATTGGGAAGCATGAAAATCCAGTCGGGATGCTTCTCTGCCAATTCACTTCTGGGGTTGACCATCTCAGGCTCAATCCAAATACCGAACTCAACACCTTTCTCATTAGCTGTCTTCACCAAATAAGGTACGCCATTGGGAAGTTTTGCTTTCATCGGCTCCCAATCACCCAAGCCTGCATCATCGTTATTACGGGGATATTTGTTGCCAAACCATCCGTCGTCGAGCAGGAACATGTCAACGCCCAGGTCTTTGGCCTCGGCGAAGAGGCTCGTCAGCTTCTGCTCATCGAAGTCAAAATAAGTATTCTCCCAGTTGTTGAGCAGCGTCATGCGGTCTTCGTCGGCTTTATAGAGCTGGTGGTTGAGTGCCCAGCGCTGGAAATTGCGGCTGCCCTCGCCCACACCATTCTGACTCAGTGTGAAAATGAAGTCAGGCGTGCGGAACACCTCGCCCTTCTTCAGCAGATATCGAGAGGCATCGGGGTTGATGCCGCTGACGACGCGCAACTGGTTGTTGTTGTCCACCTCGAAGGTAAAACGGAAGTTTCCCGTCCAGGCAAGCGTGCCCATCAGCACTTCGCCAGTGTTCTCACGGGCATTAGCATGTGTACTAACCTCAAAAAATGGCTGTGTCAGCATGGCTGCACGGGTGCCCAGACGGGAATCCACAATCTTCTTGCCGAACGTCAATGGCGCCTCGCTCATGTGCATCTCCTTGGCCCAGTTGCCACTGAACTCGGTCAGGTAGTAGGCATCCGACTCCAGATAGAGCATCGACGAGGCATAACGGCCCAGATAGACCGTGCCTTTCTCCTGATGACTGATTTCGCTCCACTGCCTGATGACGTTTTCGTGCTCGTAGGCAACGAAGTACAGCGTCACGCTGACAGGGTAGAGCTCGTCCTTTAGGAAAATCTTCGTCTCCGTTCCGCCATCCACGTGCGTTTGCTCGTGGCCGACGTATTTCAGCACGGAGGTAGGGTTGCCGTCAGCATGTGAAATCTCCAGGGCGGCCTCGAAGTAGTCCTCGGTGCCCATAACGGGATACACCTCGTTGCCACGGGTCGAGGTCGACGACACCGTGCCGCGAGGCATGTCCAACTCGTCGAGGTCTACCGACTCCGACAGGCGTGCGCCGAAATAGGTCTGGTACAGGCGCCCGTTGTCCTTAACTTGCATCACCAACAGTGTCTTGTCGGTTGCAACTGAAATGTTTGTCTTGGCTGCGACAGCCGTGGCCGAAATGAAAGCCAAGATTGCTGTCAGAATTGTTTTGTTCATGAGTTTAATTACATTGATTAGGTTTCGGCTGCAAAGGTACGACGATTTTTCCGCCATTGTTGCGCCAAGTAGGGGTCAGGTAGAAATCAGCAAAATACAGAAAAAGAGTAACTATCTGATTTTCACTATTTTAGGAAGATTTTAAAAATAATTCTAAGTAGATGTTCTGTTTTTGAAAATTTTTCATAACTTTGCCGACGAAGAACCTGAACAATGTAAAATGATGAAAAAACTGTGCTTCCTATTCGTGGCTTTTGCCACCGCAGCCTGCACGCAGGCCAGAACCGCCGACAGCCACATCCTCCGACTCGACAGTGCCATTGCCAGCCGTCCGGCAATCACCGCTGCCAAGGAGAAGACGTTGGCCGACCTGCGATGGACCATCGGCCACATCACCAACAAGGAAGAAAAGCTGAGACTCTTTGAACAGATGTATCAGGAGTATCTGACCTACCGCTACGATTCGGCGCGGGTCTACGTGCAGAAGAGCCTCGCTCTGGCCCAGGAAATAGGCAGCAAGACCTTCTATCAGCAAGCAGTCATCGACAATGCGCTGCTCGATGCGCGGGGAGGATTCTATAGCGAGGCCGCCCTCCGACTGAATAGTCTCGATGCCGACGAGTTGAGCGACACGCTGAAGTATGAATACTATATTGCCCACTTCTGGCTCTACATGTACTGGTCGCAATACAGCAGCGATGAGCAGGTGAAGGCTGACTATTGGCAGAAGATGAAGGACTTCCTGCTGGAAGCCATGAAGTATGAGAAGGAAACCACCGTCAACTACCTTTACCTGATGGGCGAAAGGATGCACTACATCGAGGAAGACAGCGAAAAGGCGGCACGCTACTACCAGAAGGTGGTCGACATGGCTCCCGTCAACTCGAAGCTTTATGCTTCGGCAGCCTTCTCGCTGGCACGTTGCTATATGGATAAAGGAGATATAAATATGTACGAGTACTGGCTTACCAACTCTGCCATTTCCGACATCGTCACTCCATTAAAGGAAAACCTTTCTCTCCAAGAATTGGCCATGTACTTGTTTGAAAAAGACAATGACAATGTGGATAGGGCTACGAACTATATCTATTGTTCAATGGAGGATGCACAGTTCTTTAATAATCGCTTGCGCTTAATAGAACTGTCAGGGCGCTTCTCAACGATTCTATCGGCCTACACGAAGAAAATTAACATACAGAAAACGCATATCCTCTATGGAATGATTGCACTTGGCCTCCTGGCATTACTAATCCTTGCTGCCGCTCTTTTCATCAGGCGGCAGAACGGGCAGTTGCATCGCCACAGGGAAGAACTTCAAGCCAAAAACGGGCAGCTGCATGAGCAGCACGAGGAAGTGAAACTGAAAAACGAAAAGCTGGAGCTCCAGCGCGTGCAGCTCTCCACCCTGAACGAGCAGTTGCTTGATACCAACCTGAAGCGGGAAGGACTGGCCAAGATCTACATCGACCTCTGTGCCAAATACATCGACCGGCTGAAAAAATACCAGACGCTGGTCAGGCGCAAGATCAAGGCCAACCAGGTGCAGGAACTGCTTTCCACGATGTCGTCGTCGCGCATTTCGGAAGAAGACGCCGCTGCGTTCATGAACAGGTTCGACAAGGCATTCCTCGACCTCTATCCCACCTTCGTCGACGAACTGAACGCACTGCTCCTTCCCGAAAACCAACTGGTGCTGCGGCAACCAGGCACGCTCTCTCCCGAGTTGCGCATCTACGCGCTCATACGCCTGGGCGTCAGGGAGAGTTCCGAGATTGCCGACCTGCTCTTCTTCTCGCCGCAGACCATCTACAACTACCGGTCGGCCTTGAAGGCGAAGGCCATCAGCAAGGACACGTTCGACGCCGACGTGAAGAACCTGTGCACGGTGATTTCCCGAAACTAACCTGCCGCAACAAAAACCATTGAACACCCGCGCCTGCATCGTCCGCCTTCGCATCACCCCGGAAAAAAACAGTGGCCGATGCCATTCCCGTTCGCATCGACCACTGTGCACCTCACATCTTGCCCCGTACCAATTAGCATTCGTGTCGGTTCAGACTAATGCTCTTCTAAATACTCGTCTGTTTCGAAATTATACAATGTGCTTTTCCCCTTTTTCTTGTCATATATATGTGTAATTGTGCTTGATGGTTTGACGTGGAAAAGGTATAGAAAAAAGCGGAAGCAGCAAAAAACTAAAAGTTTTTATGGATTATTCCCCAATAAAGAGTAACTTTGCAGTCATGAAACATCCTTTAGACAAATTCCGCTACTGCCCCGTGTGCGGCAGCGAGCGGTTTGAGGTGAACAACGTGAAGAGCAAGAAGTGCCGCCAGTGCGGCTTCACCTACTATATGAATCCCAGTGCTGCCACGGTGGCAGTGATAACAAAGAAGACCCTCCCCCCTGCCCCTCCCTGCATGGAGGGGAGTAGAATGCCTTTGTCATCAGATAACATTTCAGCAGAAAGAGTGTCTACTCCCCTCCATGCAGGGAGGGGTAGGGGGGAGGGTCTCCTCCTCGTCGTCCGCCGCGCAAAGGAACCTGCCCGGGGCACGCTCGACCTGCCGGGAGGCTTTTCTGACATGGGCGAGACATCGGAGGAGGGCGTCGCCCGCGAGGTGTTGGAGGAGACGGGCCTGCACGTGGTGCGCACGGAGTTCCTCTTCTCGCTGCCCAACCGCTACGTCTACAGCGGACTGGAGATTCCGACGATGGACATGTTCTACCGCTGCGAGGTGGCCGAGACGGCTGAGTCGACGGTTGCCGTTCGGGCGATGGACGATGCCGCCGAGGCCATGTGGATACCCATCAGCGAGCTCGACCCCGAGCAGTTCGGCCTGGAGAGCATACGCCGCGGCATCCGACTGCTGAAGGAGAGATTCTGAATTTTCCTGACATTCGCTTTTTTCAATCTAGAACGGAAAAACGGCCTGCACCACCGTTTGCAGGTTCGTCGTCACGCGTCTGCAGTGGCAAAACCATAGGTCTGGGTCGCACAGAGCATAGGTTTAGTCCCACTAAACGATAGGTCTGCATGATAGAAAGCATAGGTCTGTAGCAGCAAAACCATAGGTTTAGAGGGACTAAACCATAGGTTTCGAGCCCCCTGGCTTATGGGATTGGGGGGCTCGAACTATTAAACACCTGACTGACAACACTTTAGCGAACTTTCAAAAATACGGCCGTATTTGCGGAAAAATATTTTCCGGTGCAGAATTTTTAAAATTTGACCCCCGATTTTCGACATTTTCCTGACGTTTTCCTGCTTACGGGAAGGAATCACGGTGCCACTGAAAATCTTAAAAAAAGCAAAAAAACATTCATATAATAAGGTGTATGGAAAAGTTTTCTGTACTTTTGCGCCCTAAATGGAAATAACAGGAAAAGTTATGCAAAAGAATTTAGTGATTGTAGAGAGTCCGGCCAAGGCCAAGACGATCGAACGTTTTTTAGGAAAAGACTTCAAAGTGATGTCCAGCTACGGCCACATCCGCGACCTGAAGAAGAAAGAAATAAGCATCGACAGCGACACGCTGCTGCCCGACTATGAGATACCCGAAGAGAAGAAGCGGCTCGTCAGCGAACTGAAGCAGCAAGCCAAGAAGGCCGAAAAGGTCTGGCTGGCAAGCGATGAAGACCGCGAGGGAGAAGCCATCTCCTGGCACCTGTGCGAGGTGCTGGGGCTGGACGAGGTGAACACCAACCGCATCGTGTTCCACGAGATCACGAAGCCGGCCATCCTGGAGGCCATCGAGCATCCGCGCCACCTGGACATGAACCTTGTAAACGCGCAGCAGGCGCGCCGCGTGTTGGACCGCCTGGTGGGCTTCAAGCTCTCGCCGGTGCTCTGGCGCAAGGTGAAGCCGGCCCTCTCGGCAGGTCGCGTGCAGAGCGTCGCCGTCAGGCTTATCGTGGAGCGCGAGCGCGAGATACAGGCTTTCCAGAGCGAACCCTACTACCACGTCAGCGCCAAGCTGGTGCTGCCGGGCGAGGGCGACGGCCAGGTGGTCAACTGCCAGCTCTCCACCCGCTTCCGCACCCACGAGGAGGCGCTGGCCTTCCTCGAGCAGTGCCGCGACGCCGAGTTCCGCGTGAAGAGCATCACCCGCAAGCCCGTGAAGCGCATGCCCGCACCGCCCTTCACCACCTCCACGCTGCAGCAGGAGGCCGCCCGCAAGCTGGGCTTCACCGTCAGCCAGACCATGATGGTGGCGCAGCGACTCTACGAGAGCGGACACATCACCTACATGCGTACCGACTCGGTGAACCTCTCGAGCCTCTGCATTGGCACGAGCAAGGAGGAAATCACGCGTCTCTACGGTGCCGACTATAGCCATCCGCGCAACTTCCAGACCCACTCGAAGGGCGCACAGGAGGCCCACGAGGCCATACGCCCCACCTACATGAGCAAGCAGGACATCGAAGGCACCGGGCAGGAGCGTCGCCTCTACGACCTCATCTGGAAGCGCACCGCCGCCTCGCAGATGGCCGACGCCGAGCTGGAGAAGACCACGGTGGAGATTGAAGTTCGGAGCGAAAAGGCCGCAGCCAGCAGTTCCGAAAGCGCAGCAACTCCTAATTTGTTCGTGTCCACCGGCGAAGTGGTGAAGTTCGACGGTTTCCTGAAGGTGTACCGCGAGTCCACCGACGACGAGCAGACCGACACACTGGAGGGCAACCTGCTGCCGCAGATGAAGAAGGGCGACGTGCTGCAGCGACAGGAAATCACGGCCTGCGAACGCTTCAGCCAGGGTCCCACACGCTACACCGAGGCATCGCTCGTCCACAAACTGGAAGAACTGGGCATCGGACGACCCTCTACCTACGCACCCACCATCTCCACCATACAGCAGCGCGAATACGTGCACAAAGGCGACAAGAAAGGCACCGAGCAGACCTTCACCATCGACACGCTGAAGGGACAGAAAATCACCACCAAGAACAAGAAGGAACTCACCGGTTCGGAGAAGGGCAAACTGCTGCCCACCGACATCGGCATCGTCGTCAACGACTTCCTGATGGAGAACTTCCCCGACATCATGGACTATAACTTCACCGCCCGCGTGGAGCAGGACTTCGATAAGATTGCCGAAGGCAAGACGGAGTGGAACAAGATGATGACGCGCTTCTACAAGAAGTTCGAACCTACGGTGGAGAAGGTCATCAACGCCCGCGCCGAACACAAGGCCGGCGAGCGTCAGGTAGGCATCGACCCCACATCGGGCAAGCCAGTGTTCGTGAAGATTGGCCGCTTCGGACCCGTGGTGCAGATAGGCTCGGCCGACGACAAGGAGAAGCCGCGCTTCGCCCAACTGCCCTCCGACAAGGCCATGGAGACGCTGACGCTCGACGAAGCCCTGGAACTGTTCCGACTGCCCCGCACGGTGGGACAGTTCGAAGGCAGCGACGTCGTCATCGGCGCCGGACGTTTCGGCCCCTACGTGCTGCACAACAAGAAATACGTCTCGCTGCCCAAGGGCACCGACCCCATGACGGTGACCATCGACGAGGCCATGGCCCTCATCCAGGAAAAGCGCCAGCAGGACGAGAAGCGCCACCTGAAGACCTTCGCCGAAGACCCGAAACTGGAGGTGCTCAACGGTCGCTACGGCCCCTACATCGCCTACGACGGCAAGAACTACCGTATGCCGAAGGCCATGCACGCCCGCGCCGCCGAGCTCACCTACGACGAGGCCATGAAGCTGGTGAAGAAGTAGAAGACCCACCCCCTGCCCCTCCCTAGAGGGAGGGGAGTAATTAGCCTTGGAAAATGGAAATTATGGAATTAAAGAATAGAGCAGAAAAGCCATCTACTCCCCTCCCTCGCAGGGAGGGGCAGGGGGTGGGTCTCCAGGGGGGTGAGTCTTTTATTCGAATCATCCTCATCGGCTACATGGGAGCCGGCAAGACCACCGTCGGCAAGGAACTGGCCAAGGCGCTGGGCCTGACGTTCTACGACCTCGACTGGTACATCACCACCCGCATGCGCCGCACGGTGAAAGAAATCTTCGACGAGCGAGGCGAAGAGGGCTTCCGACGCATCGAACACAACATGCTGCACGAGGTGGCGGAATTCGAGAATGTCGTCATCTCCTGCGGCGGCGGCACGCCCTGCTTCTTCGACAACATGGACTACATGAACCGGCAAGCCGACACCATCTACCTGAAGGCGTCGCCCGAGATTCTGCAGTACCATCTCTCCATCGGCAAGGGCGTGCGACCCCTGCTGCTGGGCAAGTCGAAGGAGGAAGTGCAGGTGTTCATCCGAGAGCAACTGGCTGAGCGCGAGCTCTTCTACACCCAGGCCCGCCACACCATCAACGTCGACCGCATGGACAACTTCGAGAAAATCGCCATCACCGTCGACGAAATCCGTCAGATGCTCGGCATTTAGTCCCGTTTTTTCGCTGCTGGAGAAAGTTTTATAGAAAAAGAAGTGGAATACCGAAAATTATTTGTACATTTGCACACCTATTAGCCCTTTAACCCCTTTAGAGCATGAAAAAATGGACGATTGAAGACGCGAAGGAACTCTACAACCTGAACGGTTGGGGCACTTCGTATTTTGGTGTGAACGACGCCGGCAACATCTACGTCACGCCGTGTAAGGACCAGACGCAGGTGGACCTGCGCGAAGTGATGGACGAGCTCGCCCTGCGCGACGTCACACCACCCGTGCTTTTGCGCTTCCCCGACATCCTGGACAGCCGCATCGAGCAAACGGCCTCCTGCTTTGCCAAGGCCAAGGAGGAATACAACTACAAAGGCGAGAACTTCATCATCTACCCCATCAAGGTGAACCAGATGCAGCCCGTCGTCGAGGAAATCATCTCGCACGGCAGAAAGTTCAACCTCGGTCTGGAAGCTGGTTCGAAGCCTGAGCTGCATGCCGTCATCGCCGTACAGTGCCAGAGCGACTCGCTCATCATCTGCAACGGCTACAAGGACCAGTCGTACATCGAACTGGCCCTGCTGGCACAGAAAATGGGCAAGCGCATCTTCATCGTCGTCGAGAAACTGAACGAGCTCGACATCATTGCCCGCGCAGCCAAGAAGCTGGGCGTGAAGCCCAACCTCGGCATCCGCATCAAGCTGGCCTCGAGCGGTTCGGGCAAGTGGGAGGAAAGTGGCGGCGATGCCTCGAAGTTCGGACTGACCTCGTCGGAACTGCTGAAGGCCCTGCAGATTCTGGACGAGAAGGATATGCACGACTGCCTGCGACTCATCCACTTCCACATCGGCTCGCAGATTACGAAGATACGCCGCATACAGACGGCCCTCAGGGAGGCCGCCCAGTTCTACGTGCAACTGCACAAGATGGGCTACAACGTCGACTTCGTTGACTGCGGCGGCGGACTGGGCGTCGACTACGACGGCACGCGCTCGTCCAGCAGCGAGAGCTCGGTGAACTACAGCATCCAGGAATACGTAAACGACTGCGTCTATCAGTTTGTGGACGCTGCCGACAAGAACGGCATACCCCACCCCAACGTCATCACCGAAAGCGGACGCTCGCTGACGGCCCACCACTCGGTGCTGGTCATCGACGTGCTGGAGACAGCCACGCTGCCCGAAATGCCCGAGGAGTTCGAGGCCAAGGAAACCGACCACCAGTTGGTGAAGGACCTCTACGAAATCTGGGACAACCTGAACTCGCGCTCGATGATGGAAGACTGGCACGACGCCGAGGCCATTCGCGAGGAAGTCCTCGACCTGTTCTCCCACGGACTCATCGACCTGAAGACGCGCGCCGAGATTGAGTCGATGTTCTGGAGTGTCTGCCGCGAAATCAACGTGCTGGCCAAGTCGCAGAAGCACATGCCCGAGGAACTGCGCAAGCTCGACAAGCTCCTGGCCGACAAGTATTTCTGCAACTTCTCGCTGTTCCAGTCGTTGCCCGACTCGTGGGCCATCGACCAGCTGTTCCCCATCGTGCCCATACAGCGACTGAACGAGCGTCCCACGCGCAACGCCACGCTGCAGGACATCACCTGCGACTCCGACGGCAAGATTGCCAACTTCGTGACCTCGCGCCACATAGGCCACGTGCTGCCCGTCCACCAGCTGAAGAAGTCGGAGGACTACTACCTGGGCGTGTTCCTCGTGGGTGCCTACCAGGAAATCCTCGGCGACATGCACAACCTCTTCGGCGACACCAACGCCGCCCACATCTCCGTGAAGGACGGCCAGTACCACATCGACCAGATCATCGACGGCGAGACCGTTGAGGAAGTGCTCGACTACGTGCAGTACGACCCGAAGAAACTCGTGCGCCAACTGGAGCGCTGGGTGACGAAGAGCGTCAAGCAGGGCGTCATCTCGCTCGAGGAAGGCAAAGAGTTCCTCTCCAACTACCGCTCCGGCCTCTATGGCTACACCTATTTGGAATAAGAAAAAAAGGCGCTCTCATAAAATCGTAAAAAAACATAAATTTCACAAGTTTGAGATACACAAGTTTGTGGAATTTATGTTTTTTAGTTACTTTTGCTAAACATGATTAGTTTCCAGCACGACATATTGCCTCTGAAGGACATGCTCTTCCGCCTCGCACTGCGCATCACGCAGAACCGCGAGGAGGCCGAGGACGTCGTGCAGGAAACGATGATGAAGGTGTGGACGCGCCGTGAGCAGTGGGCCGCCATCGAGAATATCGAAGCCTTCACCACCACCATCTGCCGCAACCTCGCACTGGACCACCTGAAGCGCCTCGACAACCAGCACGCCTCGCTCGACGACACGGAGTCCCTTCCCTCCAGGGAGGGGACAGGGGTAGGCTCTGTCACACCCTTCGACCATGCCGTCAGCCAAGACCGCATCCAGATGGTACACCGCATCATTGACAGCCTGCCCGAGAAGCAGCGCTCCTGCGTGCAGCTGCGCGACATCGAGAGCAAGTCCTACCGCGACATCGCCACCATCCTCGGCATCAGTGAAGAGCAGGTGAAGGTAAACATCTTCCGCGCCCGACAGACCATCCGCCAGCGGTTCCAAAAACTGGAAGACTATGACAGCCTGAAAACAGAAAGTTGAAACCGGCCCATAAGAATTTGCTAACTCAGACTACCCCTCGACACTTGAAAACCTCCTGAAGGCAGAGGAAGAAGCTGAACGCACAGGATAACTATGGTTGCAGGGAATTATCTGCAATCAAATAGGTGACATCTATTTACCTTTGCACCCACTTATAACAAAAAAAGAAAAGCACGGACTGGATGGCGACGCCGCCACCTTCTACCTCAGCTTTGGCTGGGCGTTCTGAAATTATAAAAAATGAAAAAAATATCTAGTGTCGTGTACCTAAAGGCACGTGTACCATCTCCTATATCATTACGCATAGCTCTATTCTTGCAACATGTGCAATATGAGAAAAAATCCCTCTCGGATTTGCGCAAATCAAGCAAAAAGACTATCTTTGCATGTGAAATAAAGCTCAGACCGACCATCATGAAATTCTTTCTATTAGCACTTTTTCAGCTTTTGCCTTTGGCCAATAAGGCTCAAACCATTCCAGCCGAGCGACTGTTCTTCTGCAGCAATCAGGCGGAGTATGGCTGGAGCGACAGCATCAGTGTGGACGGCATCGTGATGAGCACCGACACCACGCGGCTGCCAGCGAGCCGCTACGTCAACCTGGACGCCTTCGACCAGACCGATTCGCTGTGCCTGCACGTGAAGCTGCGCTGCCAACCCGACGGCAGTTTCCACATGAGGATGCCTGCCCACGCCATTGGTCGCTCGGGGCGCTGCCTGCTGCGAGCCTACACGCGGCTGATGCTGAACTACCCTGCCGCCACGCTGCCGCAGATAGCCATCAGCATCAATGCCGCCGACGAGGCCAGCCCTGGCGGCTGGAATTGTTCGGCAGAGCTCAGCAAGTTCGACCTGCAGGCCCCCATCGACGGCATGCCGTCAGGCGACTACACGGCCGAAACCCAACTCGCCGTAACGGGCACAGCCAGGTATCGCGTCGACGGGCGCCCCGTGCGCAACGGCTCGGTGATGGCCTTCCAGCGCAGCAACCAGCAGGTGTACACGGCCGACACCGACAGCGAGGGCCGCTTCACGATTCCCGTCGATGATTACTTCACGGGCGAAGAGTTCTATCTGCAGGCCTATGACAAGAAGGGTAAGGACTACCCCTGCACCTTCACGCTCGACGAAGACCCCATACCTCCCCTGCCTGCTGCAACGGCAACCACGGGAATGGCCGAAAGCAGAGCACCTGCCGCAGACTTTAAGCAGGGAGGTCTTTTCCAGGTGAACGTCCTGCCGGAGGTGACCGTGCGCTCGCACCGCAAGCACGAGGATGTTGAGAAGGAGAACAAGAAATTCTACAAGTCGCACTATCTGAGCCGCGAGGACTTCACACAGCGCCACATCATGACCCTTGCCGACATCGTTCAGTATTTCTCGGCTTTCATGTACCTGTGGGAAAACGAAGAGGGTGAGACTCTGCTGCGCAGCCGGCGCGAATCGTTACTTAATTCAGAGGGAACACCCGTGAAGATTGCTGTCGACGGCGTGGAAAGCTCCTATCAGGAACTAGCCAACCTGCTGAACGTGGACGACATAGAGGAGGCAGAGTACAAGACTCCAGGCGAGTCGCTCGGCATTCCTGGCGTGCGCTTCGCCATTGGCGGCGCCCTCGTAATCAAGACCCGTTCGGGAAAGCCAAGCAAGGTTGTCAGAGACAGCTACGGTCAGATATTCGTCATGAAAGGACTTGACGACCTGCAATAATAATACAACCAAAATCTCCTAAACCTCCTAAAAGCCCTACCCCACCCCCAAAAAGCTCTTTTATTAATTAACACTTCTTAACCCCTCCCGGTGTAACTTTCGGTTACACTGGGTCGTCGTGTAAATGAAAACGGGGGGGCGAAACCCTCGCGAAACCTCAATTAGAAACAACAAAAAGATGGACTACAAATACATCGACCAACTGCTTGAGCGCTACTGGGTCGCTGAGACAACCCTCGAGGAAGAGGAGATTCTCAGAGCCTTCTTCAGCCAGACCGACATTCCGGCTGAACTGGAGCCGTATCGCCCGTTGTTCGTCTACGAGCACGCAGAGAAGCAGCAGGATCGGTTGGGCAGCGACTTCGACGAGCGCATCCTCGCCATGATCGAGGAGGAGGGCGAGAAGAAGGTTGTGAAGGCTCGCACCATCACGCTCAGCCAGCGTCTGATGCCGTTCTTCCGCGCCGCCGCCGTCGTAGCCATCATCCTCACACTGGGCCAGGCCGCCCAGGTGCCCTTCCAGCAGAAGGACGACCAGATGCAGATGGCCGGCACCGAGCAGCAGACCGACGGCGTGTCGGTGGCCATCAACGGCGATACTGCCCGCATCGACACCATGCAGCAGAGCAAGGCCTACCCGCAGCGGTCTACCACCGACGCCTCGCTGAACGAGGCAGGCGTGTTCGAGGTGAACGGGCCCAACGACAACAGACAATAAGGAATATTTCTATGCTTTCTCTATAAAATCAATGTTTAGTAAAACAACTCAGAAACTGTGAAGTTTCAATTTTTCTCTCAAATTTTCATAACATTTTAATGTTGCAGAGAGCCGTCCGATTGCAGACAGAGATCGTGACGGCTCTCTGGTTTTTTTAGATGCATCGCTCATGCCGCATACTTAAAGGCAAGCGCGTCAACTGCAGTGTTTTTCATAGGGCACCACAGCCTCGCGGAGCAGCAAAACGACTTGTTTCGCTGAGCAAAACAACTTGTTTTCACTAACAAACCAACTTAATTTGCTGAGGAAAACAACTTAATTTGCTGAGGAAAATAAGTTATTTTGCAAAGGAAAAACAATGATATATGAAAAAAATGTCGTAACTTTGCAGGAGATACCCAATGCGCCATTGCGAATGGCAAGCGTAAAACCTATTCCAACAAAAGACCTTCGACGTATGAGACGATTTGCTCTGACCACTTTCCTCATGGGCACACTCTGTGCCGCAAGTATTCACGCCCAGGACGCTCCCGCTCCCATTGCCCCACTGCCCACGGAGCATCAGGTGGCATGGCAACAGCTGGAAACCTACGCTTTCGTCCACTTCGGCCCGAACACGTTCGGCGACCGCGAGTGGGGCTACGGCGACGCACCGCTCAGCTCCTTCAACCCCACGCGGCTGGACTGCGAGCAGTGGGCGCGCGTGTGCAAGGAGGCGGGCATGCGAGGCATCATCCTCACTGCCAAGCACCACGACGGCTTCTGCCTATGGCCCACGAAGTACACCGACTACTCCGTTCGCAACACGCCCTACAAGGACGGCAAGGGCGACGTGGTGGGCGAGCTGGCTGCCGCCTGCCGCAAGTATGGGCTGAAGCTGGGCCTGTACCTCTCGCCGTGGGACCGCCATCAGGCTTTCTACGGCACGCCGCTCTACGTGGAATACTTCTATGCCCAGCTGCGCGAACTGCTCACGCAGTATGGCGAGGTGTTCGAGGTGTGGTTCGACGGAGCCAACGGTGGCGACGGCTGGTACGGCGGTGCCAAGGAGACGAGGAAGATTGACCGCAGCACCTATTATAATTTCCCGCGGGCGTGGCAGACCGTCTACGAACTGCAACCGCAGGCCATCATCTTCAGCGATGGCGGACCGGGTTGCCGCTGGGTGGGCAACGAACAGGGCTATGCCGACGCCACTAACTGGGCGTTCCTGCGTTCCAAGGAGGTCTATCCCGGCTACGAGCGCTACAAGGAACTGCAATACGGCCATGAGGACGGCGACGCGTGGGTGGCCTCGGAGTGCAACACGTCGATACGCCCGGGCTGGTTCTATCACGAGCGCGAAGACGACCGCGTGAAGAGCGTCGACCACCTGGTTGACCTCTACTATCGCTCCGTGGGCCACAACGGCACGTTCCTGCTGAATTTCCCCGTCGACAAGGAGGGCCTCATCCATCCTACTGACTCGGCCCACGCCGTCGACTTCCACCGGCAGGTGGTGGCTGAGCTGAAGACGAACCTGCTCGTGAAGGCGAAGATAAAAGCCAGCGACACGCGCGGCAAGGCGTTCACGACGAAGAACCTCACCGACGGACAGTTCGACACCTACTGGGCTACGCCCGACGGCGTGAACACGGCCATGCTCGAGGTTACGTTCGGCAAGGCGCAACGCCTGAACCGCCTGATGCTGAGCGAATACATCCCGCTGGGTCAGCGCGTGAGGAAGTTCTCGGTGGAATATCTCGACGGCAAGCAGTGGCTGCCCGTGAAGGTGGGCGAGGCCACAACCACCATCGGCTACAAGCGCCTGCTGCGCTTCCCGACGCTGACGACCAAGCGCCTGCGCATTCGCTTCGAGGACAGCCGCGGTCCGCTCTGCATCAACGGGCTGGGGGCATACTATGCTCCGCAGGGAGCGCAAGGAGCGCAAGAAGTCCAGGGAGTTCAAGACCGTGGCTTCGACTATCAGGTAGTGAAGGCCGGAGGCAGCGAGGTGATGATGGACCTCGGCAAGGTGCTCACGCTGCGTTCGCTGCACTACAAGCCCTCCTCATCGGGCATGGCTGCGAACTACGAGATTCTGGTGGGTGAGTCGCCCGACGCGCTGAAGCCGATAGCCAGTGGCGAGTTCTCGAACATCCGCAACAACCCCATCATGCAGGATGTCTATTTCGCCCCGGTCAATGCCCGCTACGTCCTGCTGCGTGCCACGCGCATGGTCACCGACGGCGAGGCCCTGAAGTACGACCAGTTGCTGGTGAGGTAAGGTTCTAAATTTAAAGTTCAAAGTTCAAAGTTCAAGGCTCAAACTGACAAAGCTAACTGGAAAAACGCCCCGAAGGGGCAGCATCAACTAGCCCAGGGCAGCGCCCTGGGTGGAAACACAGATGAGAGGATGGCGCCCTGTAAGGGCAACACCTTTAATAGCCCCTGGGGAAAGAAGGGCAACACCTTTAAAAACTCCAGAGGAGATGCTCACGGGGGGAGAAACCTTCCAGATGTCTAATGTTTAAAGTTCAAAGTTCAATGAAAAAACTATATTTGATCATTGCCCTGTGCTGCCTCTTGACGGCGGCCCATGCAGCCAATAAGAAGAAAAAGGAAGTGCTGCCCTATCAGAATGCAGCGCTGAGCATCGACGAACGTCTGCACGACCTGATGCAACGCATGACGCTGGAGGAGAAAATCGGACAGCTGCGCTGCACGATGGCGTGGAACTACTACGACATTCTTAACCGCGGCAAGCGCCCGCAGGTGGTGCCCTCAGAATCGTTCAAGAAAGACATTGCCGAGGGCAACATCGGCATGCTCTGGGCCACCTATCGCGCCGATCCCTGGACGCAGAAGTCGCTCCAGAACGGACTGTCGCCCGAGTTGGCAGCCTTGGCGGGCAACGCCCTGCAGCGCTACGTGAAGGAGAACACGCGGCTGGGCATCCCACTCTTCCTGGCCGAAGAGGCGCCCCACGGCCACATGGCCATCGGCACCACCGTCTTCCCGACGGGGCTGGGCATGGCTGCCACGTGGTCGCCGGAACTGGTGGAGCGCGTGGGCAGCGTCATTGCCAAGGAAATCCGACTGCAGGGCGGCCACATCAGCTACGGCCCCGTGCTCGACCTGTCGCGCGACCCCCGCTGGTCGCGTGTGGAGGAGTCGTATGGCGAAGACCCTGTGCTCACGGGCGAGCTGGGTGCGGCGATGGTGCGCGGACTGGGTGGCGGCGACCTCACGAAGCCCTTCTCAACCCTCGCCACACTGAAGCACTTCATCGCTTACGGCACCACCGAGGGCGGACAAAACGGCAACCAAACCGTGCTCGGTCCGATGGAGCTGCACCAGAACTTCCTGCCGCCGTTCCGAAGGGCCATTGATGCCGGGGCGCTCTCGGTGATGACCAGCTACAACTCCTGCGACGGCATTCCCTGCACGAGCAACGAATATCTGCTCACTGAGGTGCTGCGCAACGACTGGAAGTTCCGCGGATTCGTCGTCAGCGACCTATTCAGCATCGATGGCATCGCACAAATGTTTGCTGCCCGCGACAGGCAGGAGGCAGGTGTGCTGGCACTGAAGGCTGGCGTGGACGCCGACCTGGGCGCCGTGGCCTATGGCAAACTGGCTGATGCCGTAAGGAAAGGCATGGTCAGCGAAGAGCACGTCAACCGTGCCTGCGAGCGCATCCTGCGACTGAAGTTCGAGATGGGACTGTTCGACAACCCCTACGTCGACCCGAAGACGGCGGCCGCCAACGTGCGCACGGCGGCCGACCAACAGGTGGCACTCGATGCCGCCCGCGCCAGCATCACGCTGCTGAAGAACGACGGCGTGCTGCCACTGCGGGGCGACAACGGGGCAAAGCGCCTGCTCGTCGTCGGTCCAAATGCCGACAACCAATATAACCAGCTGGGCGACTACACCGCTCCGCAGCCCGACGACCACATACAGACCGTGCTGGAAGGCATCAAGGACAAAGTGACAAAGGAACAAGGTAACAAGGTGACGGTTGACTACGTGAAGGGTTGTGCCGTGCGCGACACCACAGAGAACAGCATCCGCGAAGCCGTTGCGAAAGCGCGCGAGGCCGATGTCGTCGTGGCCGTGGTGGGAGGCTCGAGCGCCCGCGACTTCAAGACCAGTTACAAGGAGACCGGTGCTGCCGTGACCGATGCGAAGACGCTCAGCGACATGGACTGCGGCGAAGGCTTCGACCGCGCCACGCTCACGCTGCTGGGTCATCAGGAGCGCCTGCTGCGCGAGCTGAAGGCAACAGGAAAACCGCTCGTGGTGGTCTACATCGAAGGCCGACCGCTCGACAAGACTTGGGCTGCCGCCCATGCCGACGCCCTGCTCACGGCCTACTACCCTGGCCAGGCTGGCGGCACGGCCATTGCCGACGTGCTCTTCGGCGACTACAACCCTGCCGGTCGACTGCCCGTCTCGGTGCCTGCCAACGTGGGCCAGCTGCCTGTCTACTACAACAAGCGCGCCCCGCGGCCTCACGACTACATCGAACTCTCGGCCCGTCCGCTCTATCCCTTCGGCTTCGGACTCTCCTACACCTCGTTTGAATACAGCAACCTGGCAACTATGCCTTCGCCGTCAGAAGGGGGCATTCACGTGAGCTGTGACATCACCAACACGGGTCAGATGGACGGTGAGGAGGTCGTTCAGCTATACGTCCACGACCAGTTGGCCTCGGTCGTTCAGCCGTTGAAGCAACTGAAGGCCTTCCGCCGTGTGATGATTCCGAAGGGCGAGACGCGCCACGTGGAGTTCACCCTGACGCGCGACGACCTGAGCATCATCAATGCAAGGATGCAACAGGAGTTCGAGCCTGGCGACTTCCACATTATGGTGGGAGCCTCGAGCGACGACATAAAACTTCAAAAAGTAATTAGCGTGGAGTGACGGGAGCACCCTTCTTCAGGTATTCGTAGCCAAAGCGGCAACGAAGACAATCTTTCCGATTACAATATTCATTCTTGAGTTGAATGAGCGCCTGGGAGTCGCCCGCCGTGGTGACTCCCAGTCCGCATTGTTGCCACATGCGTGTGATGTGGTTCTGCTCGGCCTGCATCTCCTCGAGCAAGTCGAAGGCACGGTCGCAGAGTCGCTCGTCGTGGCGATGCCGCCCGTAGGCAAAGAGAATAGGCACAACCGTATTGATAACAATCAGCCGACGAGAGGCGACGGAAAGCCGTTTTTCGCTGCGGCGACTTTCCGAGCCAAACAGGAAGTGGGTCTGCCAGTAGGGTGTGGCGTGGGTGTCGAGCGCCTGCAGCAACTGATCGACCGACTGGCAGTCCACAATCTGACTGAGCGACGCCTTGCGGTCGAAGTAGAGTTGGGCGAGTTGCGAGATACGAATATGAGGGAAGTTTTGCGGTCGCAGCCGCAGGAACCGCCAGATGTGATGATCGATGGGTTGCAGCGAGAACTTATGTTTCAGATAGAGATACTCGTTGCGCAGCCGGGTGAAATAACCTTCCGTCAGTGCCCCATCGCGGTATCGTTCGGGCACAGACTCCAGTTCGAGCAGTCCTGCCTGCCCCATGAAGAAGGCTTCCACCTGGAAAAGGTCGTCGCGATGGTGGCCCACCGCCGAGAGGGGCACGCTGGCTGCCCACCGCTCGAAGGCATCACCATTGATGCCGAATCCGAAGTTGCGGGCCAGCGTGGCAAAATAGGCCGCCTCCCACGAGCCGTCGCAGCGTTCCACACGCTGCCGGATGGCCTGCGTCTTCTGTTCCAGGCGCTCGGTCTGCAGTGCACTCATCCACGAATGCACCATCAGAGGCGAGAGCGAAGGGATAATCGCGTAGCAGGGCGGATACTGATCGATATGAAGCAATTGCTCATAGTGTTCGCTGACCTGACTGGGCACGCTCACCTGCACCTGTGGCAAGCGTCGGCCGTCGGCCGTGAGCACCTCGTCGGTGTCGACGTTTCCGCAGACATGAAGCACCACGTTGTTGTAGGCAGCATCGCGCTCATGCTTATGCCGATACCAGTCACTGGCCCGGTCGTGAATCTCGACGTTGCCCACCCAGAGCGTTCCGCCAATTTTCATCTTTGCATTGAAGAAATCGGGCCCGGCATTGCGATTGTGCAAGCCGGGATCGATGACTTCTACAAGCTGTCCGTCGGTCGTGAGCAGGTCGCCGAGTGGCAGCATGCGATGTTTCCATACATAGTGGAGAAGTGCTTCCATGATATCAGAATATCGTCATTAATCCATTACCTTCTAAAACGCTGCGTCGCCGATGCAACTGCTGGGCATCTGGATATGGAGCAGGGCGCACACCGTGGGAGCAATGTCGACGATGCGCACTGGTTTCGACGTTGCACCATGCTCGATGTTCCATCCGAAGAACACCATCGGGATGTGGGAGTCGTAGGGATTCCACTCGCTGTGGGTGGTGCCCACGTAGTTGTCGCCAAACTCCCATGAGAACATATTGGCACGCGGCAGGCAGTAGATGTCGCCCGTGCGGAAGCGGTTGTAGCCGTTGACGATGCGCTCGCGGATGAGCTGCGGGACAGCTGTCGACGTAGCCTGCTCGCAGTCTACGGCACGCAGGATGTTTTCGTTTTTCTCAATCTCGGCAATGGCCTCGCGCTTGGCTTCCTGATAGTCGATGCCGGCGCTGTCGATGCGGGCGCGGTTCAGATAGATGAAGTCGCCATAGTTGCCCACAGCCAGTTTCTCCACACCATACTTGGCAGCCAGCCGTTTGTTGATGGCCTCCACCGTGCCACGGGCATTCCATCCGCCGGCGGGCAGATGGTTGCGGCGCATGTAGTTGGGGTTGTGGGCGCCACCGTGGTCGGCCGAAAGGAAGAGCAGGTAGCGGCCCCTGCCGATGCGGCGATCAAGCAGCGAGAGGAAGTGGGCCAGGTCTTTGTCGAGTTGCTTGTAGGCAGCAATGGTCTGCGCTCCGCGCGTACCATATTCGTGGCTGATGGCATCGGTCGACGAAATGCTCACGCAAAGCATGTCGGTGACGTCGCCTGTGCCGAGCTTCTCGTTCTCGAGCAGGGCCTCAGCCATCTTGAACGTCAGCGTGACGCCCTCCGACTTCATCTTCTGGTCTTCGCCGGGCTTGGTCTGGTAGCGCTTGTTGAAGTCGCGCACCCACTTCGGCAACTCCTTCATGTAGTAGCTGGACGTGATGAAGTGGCCCACGCTGTTGTCGTACCAGTAGGCGGCATTGGCTGAGTGGCCGGCAGGCAGGATGGCGGCACGGTCCTTCAGGGCCACGCCGAACACGCGCGACTTGAAGTCGTTCGACAGGCGCAGCTGGTCGCCGATGGTGTTGGCCATCATGTTGCGGGGCGACATCAGTCCGGCCTTAGAGTCGGAACCCACGGGGGTCACAGTCTTGTCGCTGCAGCAATAGGTCCACTTGCCCTGAGTGCGGTCGAAGAAGTCGTTGCCGCAGATGCCGTGGAGGGCTGGTGTAGAACCCGTGTAGATACTGGTGTGGCCGATGGCCGTCACGGTGGGCACGTAGTTGATCATGCAGTTCTCGAACGAATAGCCTTCGTCGACAAGGCGCTTCAGTCCGCCCTCCACGAAGTCCTCGTAATAATAGTAGAGATAGTCCCATCGCATCTGGTCGACCACCAGACCGATAACGAGCTTCGGACGCTCTACTTTCTGACCTGCCCAGACCGATGTCGCCATGAGCACCATTGACAAAAGAACAAATACTTTCTGTTTCATACGGAAAATTGGTTTTTACGTTATTTTGCCTACAAAGTTACGCTTTTTTTATAACATTTTGGCCTTTTCTGTGGGCAATTCTAAAAAAAATGTGTATTTTTGCAAAGCAATGAGACATTGTAAGTGGTTTGTGTCCGTTTTTCTTCTGGCCATCATCATCGGCTGCGAGGAGAAGACTCCGGTGGCTGTGGCTGAGGCTGTGGTCGAGGATCCGTATATCTACATCGATTCCACGACCCAACTGAAAATCTACTACCCGCAGTTCTCACGCGTCGACCTGGTGTGCGGCGAGATGCCTCCCACCAGCCAGACCGACATCATCATGTGCTGTGCGGCGGCTTTCACGGGCCAGAAACTGGAGACATTCAGCCACGACAACATTGCGGGCGACCATGTCGCAGACGGCGTGTTCTACAACGGCTATGCCTGCCCGTCGAACACTGGCACTTTCGTCTTCTACGGCGACTACTGGCGGTTTCTGCCCTCGTGCCACTCCGACTCCATCACCAAGGCGGCCGACACCGGAGGCATGGCGTTCTCGCAAATCATGCTGGTCTACGACGGGCGGCGCTGCCCCTGCCACGTGGGAGGCCGAAACCGCTTCCGCGCGCTCTGCGAGAAGGACGGCATGCTCTGCATCGTCGAGTCGAAGCGCCTGCAGGACTTCGAGTTCTTCATGCGCAGCCTCATGGACTACGGCGTCACCCACGCCATCTACCTGCAACCGGGCAAGGGCTGGAACTACTCCTGGTATCGCGACAACGCAGGCATGGCCCACATCATGCATCCCAAGGTGCACGACTACTCTACCAACTGGATTACATTCTACTACTAATATCAAACAAAAACAACTGTCAAACGCTATGGAAACCATTAGAAGTTTTGAAGACATGCTGAGCCACCTCGCTCAGCTCAGTGAACGCAAACGCGTAGCCATCGTCTGGGCCGCCGACCACAACTCGCAGGTGTCGGTGCAGCACGCACTCGAGGCCGGATTCATCGACGCCATCTTCGTGGGCTGCCAGAAAGAAGTGGAGCAGAACGAAGACATCATGCGCTATCGCGACCACATCTTTTTCGCCGAGGCCAACGATGCCGACGACGCCGCCCACCGTGCCGTGGCAATGGTGCACGAAGGCAAGGTAGACATCCTCATGAAGGGTCTCATCAACACCGACAACCTGCTGCACGTCGTGCTCAACAAGCAGACGGGCATCCTGCCGCGCGGACGCGTCCTCACCCACATCACCGCCGCCCAGCTGACGGGCTACGACAAACTGCTCTTCTTCACCGACTCGGCCGTCATCCCCTATCCCACACAGGAGCAACGCATCGAACAGGTGCGCTACGTCGCCGACCTCTGCCGCAAGATGGGCATCGACGAGCCGCGCATCGCCCTGAACCACTGCACTGAGAAGGTCAACGAGAAATACTTCCCCTTCACCGTGGGCTACCTCGACATCAAGGAGATGGCCAAGCGCGGCGAGTTCGGTCCCTGCATCGTCGACGGACCGCTCGACCTGAAGACCAGCATCTCGCCCGAGAGCCTGCGCATCAAGGGCATCGACTCGCCTCTGGGCGGACAGTCCGACGCCGTCATCTTCCCCGACATCGAGGCGGGCAACGCCTTCTACAAAGCCATCACCTTCTTCCACTGCGACACAGCAGGCATGCTCGTAGGTCCCACCGTGCCGGTCGTGCTGCCCTCGCGTGCCGACTCCAAGCGCTGCAAGTTCAACTCGCTGGCCCTGGCTGCCATGATGAGCAGCGAAGCCAAAGCATAAAAAGCCTTTCCACGAATGCTGCGACACCGCCGCAGCCTCACCCTATAAACTATCAATCACCATGCAAATATTAGCCATCAACCCGGGCTCCACATCTACCAAGATTGCCGTCTACGACGACGAGAAGCCCATCCTGCTGCGCACCATACGCCATACGGCCGAAGAACTCAGCAAGTTCGAGGACGTCATCTACGAGTTCCCCTTCCGCAAGCAACTGGTCATCGACGAACTCAAGCGACAGGACATCCCCCTGCAGTTCGATGCCGTCATCGGCCGCGGCGGACTCGTGAAACCTATTGCCGGTGGTACCTATGAAATCAATCAGGCCATGCTCGACGACACCCACAGCGGCATCGCCATGCACAACCACGCCTGCAACCTGGGCTGCCTCATCGCCTACGACATCGCAAAGGACATTCCCGGCTGCCGCTCGTTCATTGCCGACCCGGGCGTCGTCGACGAGCTGAACGACTATGCCCGCATCTCCGGCTCGCCGCTCATGAACCGCATCTGCATCTGGCATGCCCTCAACCAGCGCGCCATCGCCAAACGATTTGCCAAGGAGATTGGCCGTCGCTACGACGACATGAGCCTCATCATCTGCCACCTCGGCGGAGGCATCTCCATCGCTGCCCACGACCACGGACGGGCTGTCGATGCCAACAATGCCCTCGACGGCGAAGGCCCCTTCTCGCCGGAACGCGCCGGCAGCCTGCCCGCTGCCGACCTCATCCGCCTGTGCTTCTCGGGCAAGTACACCGAGGCACAGCTGCTGAAGCGCGTGGCCGGACAGGCAGGCCTCACCGCCCACTTAGGCAGCAACGACATGCGCGCCATCGAGAAGCGCATCAGCGAGGGCGACGAGCACGCCAAACTCATCGTCGATGCCATGATCTACCACGTGGCAAAGAACATTGTGGCCGAGGGCGCCGTGCTCTGCGGCAAAATCGATGCCATCCTGCTCACCGGCGGACTGGCCCGCTCCGAATACATCATCACCGGACTGCGCCGCCGCATCGACTTCCTGGCTCCCGTCTACTGCTATCCCGGCGAAGACGAGATGGAAGCCTTGGCCATGAACGCGCTGGAGGTACTGCGCGGCCGTCAGGAAGCGAAAGTCTACGTCTGATTCCTAACTAATCAAAGAGGCCCTGCCACAATTCCGAAACGAATGCTTTAAAAGAGGAAAATGAGTTGAATTCCTCGGCAAATCAACTTGTTTTGCACCAGAAAACAACTCATTTTCCTCCTACAAAGCCAACGGCCAGACATGACGGAACGGCCTCTTCACTACTCGCTCACAACACGAAACTATGATGACTTGGAAAAATCTCCTTCTCGCACTCCTGGTCCTGACAACGCTGCAGGCCCGTGCGCAAGTATCGTTCGGACAGTCTGAACGATTCAACGACCAGTGGCTCTTCATGCTCGAGGCTACAGCCCCGCTCGTTCCCTCGGCCTCTCCGGCTCTCCCCACGGCCTCGCCTTCTCATGACACTGCGCCTGCTGCAGCTGTGCCGCAGCAGGAATACCCCCAGTCTCTCCCCTCCTTCGACGACACGAAGTGGCGCCGCCTCACGCTTCCCCACGACTGGTCGGCCGAGGGCGTCATGTCGCCCCAACTGGCCTCCTGCACAGGCTATCTGCCCGGTGGCATCGGCTGGTACAGGAAACATTTCAAGACACCCCTCCCCTCGGGAGGGGAAGGGAGTGGGTGCTTCATATACTTCGAAGGCGTCTACAACCGCTCGGAGGTCTATCTGAACGGCCACCTGCTGGGCTGCCGACCCAACGGCTACGCCTCGTTCCTCTACGACATGACTCCCTACCTGAACCAGCCTGGCGAGGACAACGTGCTGGCCGTGCGCGTCGACCACTCGCGGTATGCCGACTCGCGCTGGTACACGGGCTCGGGCATCTACCGCGACGTCTGGCTCGTCAAGGCGCCCGCCACGCATCTGGCGCAGTGGGGTTCCGCCTACCGACTGAAGAAAATCACCAAGGCGCAGGCCACCATTGAGGTGGACATCGAAACCGCCGGAAAGCCCGCACTGGGCATTCCCACCGAGGTCGTCATGACCGATGCCGAGGGCCGCGAGGTGGCGCGTGCGAAGACCACGATGGGCTGCCCCGGCAAGAAGACCGTCACGCTGACCGTGAAGAAACCGCATCGCTGGGACCTCAACGACACCTATTTATATAATATAGAGACGCGGCTCTATTCAAGGAGTCAAGGAGTTCAGGGAGTTAAAGGAGTTCAAGGAGTTCAGAGAGTTCAAGACAATTGCATTGACCGCTCGGTGATGCGTGCCGGACTGCGCACGCTGCAGTTCGACCCCAACCACGGCTTTGCCCTCAACGGCAAGTGGATGAAGGTGAAGGGCGTCTGCCTGCACCACGATGCCGGCGTGCTGGGTGCCGTCGTGCCGCCCGAGGTGTGGCAGCACCGCCTGGAAGAGCTGAAGAAGATCGGCGTGAACGCCATCCGCATGAGCCACAACCCGCAGGCACCCGTCGTCTACGACCTCTGCGACGAGCTGGGCTTGCTCGTCATGGACGAGGCCAGCGACGAGTGGGAGTTCCCCAAGCGCAAGTGGCTGGAGGGCTGGAACCGCGGCAATCCCGGCTACGACGGCACGTTCGACTTCTTCGAGGAATGGATTGAGCGCGACGTGGCCGACATGGTGCGCCGCGACCGCAACCACCCGTCGGTGTTCCTCTGGTCCATCGGCAACGAGGTGGACTATCCCAACGACCCCTACTCGCACCCCATCCTCGACGGCGACGGCAAGGACTTCACGCAGCCCATGTACGGCGGCTACAAGCCCGAACAGCCCAATGCCGAGCGCATCGGCAAGATTGCCAAGCGATTGTCGGCTGTGGTGCGAGGCATCGATGCCGCGCGTGCAGTGACGGGAGCATTGGCTGGTGTGGTGATGTCGAACCAGACGGAATACCCCGAGGCCATCGACGTCGTGGGCTACAACTACACCGAGAGCCGCTACCAGGAGGACCACGCGAAATATCCGAAGCGCGTTATCTACGGTTCGGAGAACCGCCACGACTACCCCTCGTGGCTGGCTGTGAAGAACAACGAGCACATCTTCGGCCAGTTCCTCTGGACGGGTGCCGACTACTTGGGCGAGAGCGGTCCGTGGCCTGCCCGCGGTTCGTCGGCAGGACTCGTCGACCTAGCCTCGCAGCGCAAGCCCAACGGCTGGTATCGCGCCTCGCTCTGGAGCGACGAGCCCGTGGTCTACATCGGCACCTACCCCATCAACAACCGTCGCGGCAACAATGCCTCCCGACGGGGAAGAGGCAGGGGTGGAGTTCCCGTTTCCACCTATGCCACCGACACCTGGAACTACCGCGACGGCCAGCAGGTGCGCGTGGTGTGCTACACCAACCAGCCCGACGTGCGCCTGACACTGAACGGCCAGCCCGTCGGCGGTGAAGCCAAACTCGACACAGCCACCAACGTGCGCTATTGGGACATCGCCTACGAACCCGGCACACTGCGCGCCGAAGCTCCCTCCCTAAAGGGGAAGGCGGGGGAAGAGGCTTCCTTCTACGAAATCCGCACCACCGGTCGTCCTTATGCCTTGCGCGTCAAACAAGAGCATATTACTCCCCTCCCTCACAGGGAGGGGCAGGGGGGTGGGTCTCTTTCCATCCTCACCATCGAGGTGGTCGATGAGCAGGGCAACCTCGTGCGCCTGGCCGACAACGACATCACCTGCCTCGTTACGGGCAACGGCCACTTGCTGGGACTGGAGAATGGCAACATCAGCGACACCACGGGCGCATTGCCCCTCCGTGGCGGCTATCACCGCCGTGCCCATCAGGGTCGCCTCGTGGCCTACATCCAGGAAGGTCCCGACCCCAACTTGCCGTTCGGACAAGGCTTCGGCCAGCGCCAGCAGGGCTTCGGTCCCGACGGCGGCGCACCGCTGAAAGCCGACGGCAGTCTGCCGCACGACATCCGCGTGCGCCTCTCGTCGCCCCTGCTCCAGGATGCCGAGCTCGTGATTCCCTCTAAGTAGAAAAACGCCCTGAAGGGGCAGTACCTCATAGCCCAGGGCAGCACCCTGGGTTGTGGTCAAAAAAGTAATCGCGCCCTGTAAGGGCAAAACCATTATAAATATAAAAGATACTGCCCTTACAGGGCGCAGTTTTCCTAGCCGTCCTTCACCCAGGGCGCTGCCCTGGGCTAAGTGATGTTGCCCCTTCTTTAACTTTGCAGTCTGTAATAAGAGTTCTCAATAACTCTTAAATTATTTAACGTTCAATATACGAGAAAATATACCAGTTTTTCCTTACCTTTGTTGTAGAAAGGAAGGA
>Ga0256404_1003438_pt1 | contig 32187 bp, 29 predicted proteins | sample RumenRJG_01DNA_FD_185990 | JGI IMG/M metagenome (GOLD analysis project Ga0256404, IMG submission 185990) | Bovine rumen microbial communities from Lethbridge, Alberta, Canada - RJG_01 | ecosystem: Host-associated > Mammals > Digestive system > Stomach > Rumen | place: Canada: Alberta | collected...
TAGAAGAAATAAGAAAGGAAGCCGAACAACATGGTTGGGAAGTTTTATCTGACACATATCAAAACCTAAATACAGAAATGATTTTTAAATGCGACGAAGGACATCAAGTCTTTGCGCCGTTTAAAAGCATAAGGAATAGATGGATTTGTCCTATCTGCGAGAGAAATCAATTAAAGAACCAAAAACTTGAAGTTGTTCCTAAGAAAGATGGGGTAATTCGTGTTTTAGCTTTAGACCAAGCCACTCATATTTCTGGATATTCTGTATTTGACGATGGGCAGCTAATTAAATCTGGTACTTTCCAAACTAGTTTATCAGGAGAAATAGAAAGAGACAATATGATTAAGATGTGGGTTCTTTCTATGATTGAGGCCTTTAAGCCAGATATAGTTGGATTAGAAGATATACAGCTTCAACAATTTGAGGGTAAATCGGTTGGAGTGACAACCTATAAAACATTAGCACATTTGCAAGGGATTTTAATGGAAGCTATCTTTGAAGCTAAGATAGACTACAAGGTAGTCCCTCCTGCTACTTGGCGCGCCCACTGCGGAGTTAAAGGTCGCACAAAAGCTGATAAGAAATCTTCTATGCAATTTCTTGTTAAACAGTGGTATGACGTTAGTGTAACTAATGATGAATCAGATGCGATTGGCATTGGCAAGTATGTCTCAGATAACTTTGGAAAAAAGGTTAAAATTATGAGTTGGGAGTAAAAGGAAATGAAAGTAACGATTGAACAGATTTTAGATTTCAACGGCTCTGTAGATGAGTTTCTTGAGAAGCCATTAAACATTAAGACGGCATATAAGCTGGCGATGATTAAGCGCCAGACTGACGAACAAACTGACTTTTATCAGACAAGTTTCTTCAAAATTCTTAATGAGTATGGTAAGAAGGATGAGAATGGAGAGCTTCAGAGAGTTCAAGAGGGAGTAAATGAGGGAAATGTACTGATTCAAGAAGATAAGCTTGAGGAATGTAATAATGCTCTTTCAGATTTAATGGGGCTTGAGGTTGAAATTAATAACTATAATTTGAAGCTGGAAGATTTCGGAGATATGGAAGTATCTGCCGATGACCTTGCGACAATTATTCCTTTCCTGTCAGAAGAGGAGTAAAATTCAAATAAATAAAGAAAAGAGGACTCGAATTATCGAGTCCTCTTTTTTATTACTTAAAATTTCCAATAATATTAACGTTACGATAACCTGCCTCTCGAATAATGTTCCGTTTAACTCTCGCAGCGATTTGGTCAACATCATAATCACTATCAATCTTATCAACATTTATATTTATATCAAACGTATTCTGTGTAGATTCGTTTTGCGGGGTAATCGCGCCGGCGCTCCTACGAACATCTGATAAAACATCTTTCAGTTGGATAAAATTAGCTGTATCACGAGCATTTAATACCATCTCTGGGTGAGAGGTTGTACCATCAAGCCAAGCTGGGCCAGTGAAATTAGCAAGTCCGCCTTTTTTATAAGTAACACCCAACTTATCAAAAATCTCTTTGTATTTTGGATGTCTTTTAACGGCTGCCTTTCTCCAAGCCTTACTTAATAATGTTCCGTTCTTCCCATCTGTTAGAGCTTGCCCATCTCTATAGTTCCAACCAATAACATCATTTCCATAACGAGAGAAGAAAGCCTGCGCGCCAGTTGAAATAGCGTTTACTTTCTTTCCTGGGCTACGATACAATGTCAATGAGTCACCAGACTTTAAAATATCTTCCATTTCTTTTTCACGTTCGGAGTCTACTTTTTGGTGACCGTTAAAACTAAATCCATTATCGTTTAAGTAATTTTCAATATCTTTTATAGAATTGAAATATTTATGCTCATTCGCAAATGGGTCAGAAGGGTTATTATTAACATACCCCGGAAGACTGGATGGGTTTTTCTCATAGTCTGATGCTTGTCGCTTGGTATTGGCAGCACCAGATTTAGCTAAGCTGTCATCTTCACCAGACTCGTGTCCAGTAACATAATTAATTCCAGAGCTAATCTTACTAGCAAAGTCATCTGATAATGTTTTCCAGTTTGAGACAACTGATGCATAATCCTTATTAGCTTCCGCATCAACTTGTGCTTGCTGTGTCTTAGTTAAATTATCGTAGTCTTTAGCTTTACGATAAAAATTTATAAACTGGTCTTTATTAACCGATGTTAAAGGATTTTGTAAGATACTATCAATCAAATCTTTATCAATTTGACTAAGTTGGTCTGACTGAGCATTTAAGATGCTAATTTGAGTTTCACGCTGATTTGCGGCCTGCTCATTAGCGTCCTGCATATTTTGAATTTGCTGGTCTACTAACGAGTCTGCATAATCCTGTTGAGCCTCTTTTAACTGGTTCTGTAAGTCTTTGATAGAAGCAGCATTTGAACCAGAAGTGTCTTGCTGTAATAAAGCAAGTTGATTTTGTAAGTCTGCAATATTCTTCTCAGTCTTTTCGTTTTCTCTCTTCTGACGTTCAAGATTGATTTGCTTTTGTAACTTATCAAGGACTCGAGATTGAAGATTGTTAATAGCATCGTTTATATCAGATAACTCATCGCTCTCTTCTTTTCTTCCGTTCTGTAATCCAGTTATAAGAGTAGAAGCTTGGTCGGACAGGTCCGCGCGGGCATCAGATTGAAGTTGAATTAACTGCGACTGAGCATTATACATATCTGCGGCCGCGCCTTGGTTAGTATCAATTAAGTCTTGACATTTTCCAATTACGTCAGAAACAAGACTAGCCGTATCACTCGTTAATCCTTTACTCAAAATACGATTCATAATCGCATTTCTATCAATCGTGCTACGTAAATTACCATTCTCATCTTGAGTTACGGAAATTCCGCTTTGAATTGCTTTTACAATATCGGATTTCCGAGTCTTGGCTTCTTCGTTACCATCAGCTATACCCTTTAATAAAGGAGCAAATACATCAGAAGCCTCTGGAGTTTTGCTAGTCAAAATTAAAAGTTGCTTGTAGGATTCTGTATAAATTTGTCTCTGAGCCTTAACTTGGTCAAGTAAGTTTTGGGCCAATTTATTATTAATTGAACCAATTCTAGTTCCTGCGGCGCCGCCTTCCATGTTGCCATTTAACGCCATAGCACTAGTATAGTCTTTATTAGCGCCATAAATATTACTATTATTTCCAAGTTCTGTAACCTGACGTTGGTAATCCTTTAGTCTAGTAAGCTCATTTTCCCAAAGATAGAAAGATTCGGCTAATTGCTTTCTAGCTTCTTCAATCGCATCTTTAGCATTTTGTACCTCATCTTCAGCATCTTGTACGCCTTGGTTATACTTATCAATAAGGTCTTCCAACTTTGACTTTAAGTTCGTGGCTAAAGACTTATTTTTCTTACCTAACTTACCTAAAGCAATATTGTTGATAGTAGCTAAGCCAGTTTCTGGGTCATAATTAACATAATCACGAGTATTAATTTTGGCTTTATCCGTTTTGTCAGTCTTAGTTCTTTTACCCTTTTTGCCTTTTTTATAACCGGTCTTAGTATACTCAACTGTAATCTTTTTGCCGGCTTTATTGTAAGCAAGTTGTCTTTTTAACCGCGCGCGGACAGCTTTTCGTGATGCCTTAGCAAGTTTTGCAAGTTTATTGTCATTAATAGACAAATGACCATTCTTATCTACCGTAACATAGTTATAGATGTTATCCTTCTTTTTGGTTCTCTTACCAACTGATGTTGTAGAAATAGAAGCATTTTTAAGTTTACCATTTTTAAAGTTCTTTTTAATGGCTTGCTTAACTTTTTTCTGCGAAGCTGCCGTTAACTTCTTTAATGCTTTTGTATTATAATGAAGATTTCCATCTTTATCTACATAAGCATATTTACCTATTCTATCATTCTTTGTGGTCGTTGAACCTTTTGTTGTAGTAGTTATAGACTGCTTAATACCTTGGTTCTTTGTATATTTCTTTTTAAGAATGGCTTTGATTTGCTTGCGGGCTTTCTTATCAACTTTCTTTAAAGCACTAGCCTTATAATGAAGTTTGCCATCTTCACCAACGTACCCATACTTACTAAGTTTATAGGTCTTGGTTTTGCCTTTTGAGCCTTTTACTTTGGCAGTTCCAGTAATTTTGCTGGCCTTACCAGTATTCGGGTTGGTGTTCGCGCCAAGTTTCTTAAGGTTGCTCTTATAATGCTTTATAATCTTTTTCTCTAAAGCAATTTGTTTTTGATAACTCTGATTGAGTTTCTTTAAATACGCTTGAGCTTGGTCAACTGTAATCCAATTCTTTTCAAGAAGTTTAGAATATTTATTTTGAAGAGTAGTTTCTTTTCTCTTTAAATATTCAATCTTCTTTTCAATATTATAAATTTTAGCACTAACCTTGCCGCGCTTCAAAGTCCAAGCGGTATTTTCCTTTGAAGCTTTTTCTTCTTTTTTCTTATGTTTCGCGGTCTTGGAAACAGATTTAGCAATACTTCTATTAGCCTTATTAGTTCTATTGGTTTTATTAGTTTTGCTACTTGCTACATTATCCCAGGCGCCCTTAGAGACTCTAACGTGACTAGCATTAACGCCATTATTACCACGAGCTGCGCTACCAGTACCAATTGAAGCAGAGCCAATCTTTGTAACATGAACTTTTTTAGCCGTACCATTGGCGGCCGAGCCAATTCTTCTGCTATTCTTGCGTCTACGGTTCTTCTTGTTGCCCCTGGCGCCGTCAAGAGCCTTCATAGCATCTTCATAAGCACCATAAATTGAACCAGCTTTTCCAGAATAGTGCATCGCATTTCCGAGTTTTTCAATTTGTTTCTCGGAGCCAATTCCAGAAATTAAGCCGTGAACATTCATCTTCTTACCGTTAATTTTCATAACGGTTCCTTTCTTATCGGCCTTTAAGAGGTCTTCGCTAGTCCAACCTTTCTCATCGTACGCTTTAACAAATTCGACTTTACTCGGGTCGTCACGATATTGAGCAATTAACTTATCATACTTTTCCCAAGCCGGCGCACTAGTCTTCTTCCAATTAACGTTACCAGAAGCAAGTGAACCAATTGACAGGCCTCCGCGCTTCATTATCTGACGAGATTGCTGATGGTTATAAACAACAGCATCGGATGGTAAGTTTGCCATCTCTGGCCCGCCGTTGCCAAGAATCATAGACGAGTTGTCTGACGGAAGCCAAGCAATTTCATAGCCATTTTCACCAGTTAAAGTTAAGCCACCACGACCATTTGGCCCGATTTTTCCAGAGCCAGTTCCGGCGGCTAAAGAGCCAGTATGGACTTGGGAATGAGTTGCGTTACCTTTTGACTCTGCAGGATATTCTTGTGCAGTTGAGCCTGTATTTTCATATCCACTTTTAAGGGTATTTATATGAATTGTTTTATCATGTAAATTAGCAAGCCCACTTTTAATTGAGTCAATAATAGATAAGGCTCCATCAGCAATAACAGAAATTTTTGGCTTCGGATGTTGTTTTCCAACTCCGGTTAATTTACTTGTGACGTTGCTAATATCTTTTATCGCTTTCCCAACATTGGCCTCAACTTTAGCCTTTGCGGTAGTCTTTCCTAAATTATTCGCTTTGCGTTGTACATTGTTAATATTGTTTTCGGCTTTACCGGTATTAGCCCCTACTTTAATTTTATAATTTTTATGTGTTAACCGCTTTAGTACTTTTTCGATACTTTTTACACTGCCAAGCTTGCCACTAGTAATTAAACTAACTGTTTGTTTAATAGTTTTTTTCTGACCATTATCGGTAATTCCATATTTCTTGAAAAGAGCTTTTGTGCTTGCGCCACTGGCCGCTTTAGCAACTATATCTAAAACAACTTTTTTAGATTTTCCAGTTTTCTGAGAAGCTAAGTCTAAAATAGAATTAACCTTATCACCAGTAGAAGATTTGACATCAGCGATGACAGCTATAGTCTTTTTTGTGACTTTGTCTTTTCCAGAAAATAAATCTTTATAGTCTTTAAAGTTTGATTTAACCCAAGCCTGTTTTAATTCATCAGTTTTCTTTTTAATTGAACCAAGCTGATTTAGTAAAGTACCAAACTCTTCTTGACTTAAATGGCTCAAACTTGTTTTATTCACATCAACAAGCTCACTGCCTAATTGTTGGAAAACGTCTTTTGTAATAACACCTTGGTTATATAAAGTTTTTAAATTTTGAGCATCAGTTAAAGCTTCACTCCCACTACTAGCTTTCTGACGGCCTTCGGTATGTTGATAAATAGATTTCTGCTCGTCTTTCGAAACGGTTCCTTTTAAATCTCCGGCCTGCAAAGAGTTGATGCTACTCTTTATCATATCATGGTATTGACCTAAAGCCTCATCAACCGCTTTAATTTTAGCGTCTAACGCATTTATTTGACTTTTATATTGACCATTTGCATTGTTGTCACTATAGTTTTTTCTCAGCGCTTCTAATTGGTCTTTATACCTATTAGCTTGATTCTCCATCTCTTTATTTTCAGAGTGAGAATTATTATACATTTTACTTTTCTCAAACTGGCCGCCAGTTAAACTCATTTCTCCAGTTTTTGGATTAAAAGTACCGTTAGTCCAATCTTTTGAGAAAACATTAGCTTGAGCTTCTAATTTAGTGCGCTCTTGTCTCTGAGAAGGGGTCTCAGTCCCTTCTTTTAAAGCTAAAGAGTTTAATGTACTAAGGATAGAACTAGTATTACTAGCAGTTGTTTTTTCTGCATCATTAGCTTCATTACCTTCCGCCAAAGCATTAATTAAAGAGTTTAAATCTCCATAAGTATCTCCTTCAGAAGATATTTTTGTGCCCAGCTTATCGGTAATCTTTTCCAAATCTGATTTATTTGTAAAACCAGCTTTGTAGAGAGTCGTAACAACTTTATCAAAATCGTATTGAGAAGTATTTTTAGCATTTTCCATACCACCCATCTGCTTAAACATATTAATGAATTGTTTAGCCGATGTTTTTGTGGAAATAGCATTAATTCCCTCTGAAGCCCAATTTTTACGTTGGTTATCATAATCCTGCGGCGATCCGCCAGATTGCTCAAAAGCTTGCTTCAAAGTTGACTCATTGACAAAATACTGCTTGTTCTTGCCCGAGCCAGTTACAATAGTTTGCTCAGAATTGGCAAGATTCTCTTTCATGGCTTTAACATTGTTAAAGTCAATCTTCATGAATTGACGAGCATTATTGAGCATCGCGCCAAGAGTTTCGTTGCTAACTCCTAATGTGCTAGCAAGTTTATCAAACTTATCAGTTGGAACATAGAAACTAGATAAATTACCATTCTTATCTGTTCCTACCTTTCCACCAAAAGCTTCAATTTCTTTTCTAGCCCCAACAATCTTAGAAGCAAAGTTAACAAAGCCTTTCTCACCACTTTGTGTAGCGGCTTGAATCCCTTCCAAGTGACTCTTAACTTTGTCAATATTGTATCCTAATTTTTTAAGCTGCTTTGTACCGAGAACGGTTTCCGCGCCTTTCCAGAAGGTTTGACTTCCCCAGCCTGCGGTATTTTTGCTGTCTAATGTGTCTTTAAGTATATTAGATATGTTTTCCGCGCCAGTATAGTAGTCTTTTTGTGTAGCGTCTTGGAAAGCCTTATATGCGTCATCTGCGGCGGTGAGCTTATCTAACCAAGGATTCATGGCAGAAGCTAAATCTCCTGCATATCCTTTAGCGGCACTAACAGCAACGTTCATAGAATCAATTTGCTGTTGTACCATATCCGCCATAGCCTTTCCAGCTTCACTAGTGGCTTGGTCAGAAGAATTGGCCATTTCTTCATAACCTTTTTTGAGGTCTTCTAAGCTATCTTTAGCAGATTCTACTTGGGTTTTATATTCAGAATACGCTTTATTTGTTTTTCCACTATTATTAAACTTGTCTTGCGCTTTTTGAACATTATCTAAAATTTTAGTAATTTGACCGCCGTCTTGTTGTAAAGCCTTTCTATATTTACCTAACGCGCTAATAGTAGTCTTTTGAGATTGTTTATTAGTAACAGCTCCAACAGAAATAGTATGTAAATTCTGCCTGGCGGCGCCTTGTAACCGGTCATCTAACGCCCCAAACATATTCTTTTGGTCCGCGTAATTAGTAACCCATTTGTTATATGACTTAACCGCTTTATGTTGGTCTTTTTGTGCAGCCGCTAACTTTTTTAAAGCCTTTAATCCACTTTCTTGTTCGTCTTTGCTCGCTTTACTAGTTTCTAACTTGAGTTTAGCTTGATTAACGTCTAACTTATCAAGAGCGTATCCTTGTTTTTTAGTATTAAGTATATCTTTACTGACCGCGCCATATTTAGTTAAAGAACTTAAATCTATATCAGAAGATGGTGCAATGGCTCCTGCTGTTGATGAGCTCTTTGACAGAAAACCCTGACTATCTTCTGATAATACTGACTGCACTTTCTTATAGCTGCTACTAAGCTTCAACTGGTCTTGCGCGCCCGTTAAGACAACTTGACCGGTAGCCTGCTTCGTAAATGCTTTTTGTTGTTTATTATAAGTTTGTAATGCTTTTTGTCTAGCTATACCAATAGCACTAGCGTTGTCTATAAAGGCTTGACCAGATGAGTTTGTTCCTTTAATTAAAGACGGATAGGCTCTAGTTAAAGTATTAACCGCATCAGTATATTTTCTGTACTGGGCCGTAGTTAAACTAATATTTCTGCCTTGTTCATCTACGCCATAACTATATTGCGAAATTACTTTATTGGCACCATCAATAGTTTTTGTATTTTCTTTGTATGCCTTTTTACTATCGGTAAAAGTTTTAACCGCTTCGTTACCGGCTTTAACATGGTCTTTTAAATGTTTGGTATAACCTCTATATGCAAGATTAAAAGCTACAAGAGCTGCCGTAGCACCCAAAAGTACTTTGCCTAAAGGACTTAATGAAGTCAAGAAAGCTCCAATACCAGTAGAGCCTGCTTTACCAGCCTCACCAGCCTTTTCCATTTCACCAGATAGTTTTCTTGCTTGAGCAGCCTGCAGTTGTAAGCCCTTAACCTTACTAGCACCAAGCGCAGCCTCTGCGGCTTCTTTATTTAAACTACCATCTTCATTATTATATTTGCTTAAAATATTTGCAGCATCTTCCCCCATTTTAATAAGATGCTTATTCATTATTGGAGAACCTTTTTTAAAAATAGCCGGGATAAAATCTCTTCCAATTAATTTCCCTAAATTTTTAATCGTGGCTCCGCCAAGAAGTCCTCCGCCAAGTTGAGTCTTAAAGTTTTTTAATAAAATATCCCCAAGGCCTTTGGTAGTTACTAATTCACCCTTACCAAATTTAATAACATCTTGAATGCTTTTTAAAAAACCTAAAGCCCCTCCGCCGGCGAGCTTAAATCCCGCCAAGGCTGTTGTAATAGCGGTTAAGCTTTGAGCAAGACCTCCGCCAAATTTTCCGCCAAATACTGTACCAATTTGCTTTGAAACACCTAAAAGTTTATTAATAACCTTAAGTAAACCAGTTAACCCATCTACTACGGTCTTAACCGTTGAACTTTGAGCTATGGACATAGTAAAGTTATCCCAAGCATCCTTTAACTGGTTAAGTTTCGCCTGTAATGAGTCAAGAGTCTTTTCATACTGCTCTTCAGCTGCGCCATCCGAATTGTAAGCAGCACTTAATAATTCTTGCGACCTGGCTTGATTGTCAACCATCGCAATGAAACGAGATTGCTCTATATTCTAATAAGTTTCCCTATTAGTCTGACTATATCTTCATCATAAGATGCTCCGCACTTCGTAAATTTTACTTTACTACAATTAGTCGATGAACCTTATTCTAAATTTTTCCAAATATATCCACAGCTTTTATATCCTTTCTTTATTGCAGCCTGAATTGACTGGGGTTTTACTCCCATTTTTCGTGCCGCTTCAGCATTATTTTCATAAATTTGGATTAAATTTCCCTCCAAATCATATTGAGCTGTTTTAGGATATTTTCTTACTTTTGTCTCGTAAATGGCTTTCAAATTATTTTCAAGAGCACTTACATTTTCAAGATTAGAAATATGATTATTTAATTTGTTTCCATCTATATGATTGATAACATTAAGAGTTCCGCCTCGCCACGCCTCATAGGTAAGCCTGTGCGCAGATATTGAAACTTTCTTTTTATCAATCGTTAAACAATATTCTCTATATCCCGAAGATGTAATTTTGCCTTTCATAATTTTGCCTGTTTTAGAATTTTTTACTCTCCCCCATGTGGAGACCATGTAAATAGTGTTTCTAAAAGTTTTCCATTCTTCAACATCATCATAGATTTCATAGTTATTATGGTCTATTCCAGATGGATGACGATTGATACTTAGATTATTTTTTGAAGCATCAATCCACTCTAAATTCGATAAGTCGTTATTTAATCTGTTTCCATCTTTATGATGTACATATTCTAAGTTATTAGGATTATCAAGGAACGCCTCGGCCAATAATCTATGTTGGCTTTTAGAAACTTTCTTTTTTTTATATCTCAGGTCAAACCATCTGTATCCATTACGGATAGTTCCTTTATAATAATGGCCTGTTTTTTCACTCATAACTTGGCCATTAGAGTAAATTCTAAAATAGGTTTTCTCACCATTAATGTAAATATATTTGTATTCCATAATAAACCCCTCCTGTTTGTTTTAGTATATCATAAAACAGCAAGAAGTCAAATTTTAGAAGCTTGGCTGCGGATTTTCCAATTCTCAACGATTTTACCATACCTCAGTCGTTACCTTTGCCACATAATATGTTGCCATTTATGCTTGGTTGTTGGGACTCTAAGGAAGTTCCCGCAATTCACGGAGTTTTTAGTTATCTGTATTATTAAGCCGCAGAAAGCAGTGGGCAACATTCGTTTCGCCTACTACCGGCTGCCTGAGTAGCTATATAGACCTTTTGTTTTTGACTTAAGCCATCCCATTTTTGAGATAACTCATCAATAACATCATAAAATCCTTTAAAATCTCCCTTGGAATCCTTCATTTGAATTCCAACGGATTGCAGAGCTTCGTCTACTTTATTATAAGAATAAGCACCCGAATCGTCAGAAAACTCTTTCATTGGGTCTTTTGTAATATTCTGGAAACGAGCAATTATTGTTTTTAAAGCAGTGCCGAGATTCTCCGGGCTCTCTCGCGTAGTTTCACCTTTTCTACCGCCACTTTCATGGTATTTTTGTACAAATAAATGTACCGGAGTAGACTATACCATCAACCTATTAAGGTTGCCACTTGGTAGTCGTTGAGGGCCAAAAATTCTAACATTTTATCATATTTTCTATCTAAATATATATGAGCATCTTTATATAAATATATTAAACACTTATATATGTCTTTTTTACTTTTTAAACAAAAACGATAATTATTTCCGCAGTAAAAAAGAGCTTTATTCAATTCTAATTCTTTCAAAATTTTATTTAAAAAAATTTTAGTAGAAATAAATGACAACTCCCAATCAAAATAGTTTGTATTTTTTCGTTGATAACTATTCAGACTTCCATCTCCATCAAAATAGCCTCGAATAAAATGATGAGTTAAGTCTTTTGGAATCTGAGTTAAGTCTATATTTAAAGTTAAACTTTTATTAGGTGTGATGCCAATCTTATTTAAATCTTCACACATTTTTTTACAATTTACTTCTATATAAGTAGAATAATTATTAAAACGAGTATAGTCTTTAATTGGGTTATTACCATCTATAGCTTTTCGAAACTTGAATAAATGATCTCTATCTTTTCTGGCTAGTTCTATTCTGACTTTATGGAAATCTTTTCTTATATTTCCATCGGCAGCTATAAAACCTGCCCAATATGCTTTTTCTTCGGTATTAATTTGTTCAAAGAAATTCTTATCATATTTATACATTTTCTCACCTCTAAATATATGTAAGAAAATGATAGAAAATCTCTATAAAAATGATAGAAAATTATTATAAAATCGTCGAATTAATTTGTCCCTGCCGATTGCCCAATCCTTAATGTTTTTACCATCTCTCAGTCACTACCTTCGAGGTTCTTCGGTAATTAAGGCTCTAAGGGGTTTCCGGCATATTCGTGGTTCAATATAACCTTTCGATTATAAGGGACTGATTTCGTTAAAAAACGAGGTTAATCATTTTTGCAAGTAACGTAGCTGTTTGCTCTATGTCCATGCCGGCTTGAGAGGCCAGAGAAGCCGTTTTGCTCATAGCTGTTGAAATTTCTTGGGTATCTGATGCGGTTATCTGGGCTAATTTAGAGTAAACATCATCAATCCGTTGCGCGGACGTCTGGTTTAACTCCATATTAAAGCCACGGAGGGACGCCGTCATCGTATCGGTCGCGTCAGAAGCATCCATTCCGGCAATTCTCGCCATCTTTAATGTTTCTGTTGCGATACCCATAGATTGGTTTGTATTTAAACCCTGCTGATAGTACAAAGCTGTAGCATCGTATACATCCTTAATAGTTGTTCCTAATTGCTGAGCAGTTTTAGTATAAGTAGGAAGTTGATTCCACATATCTCCTACACTAAAATTAGTAACAACTGCGGTTTCTGTCATTGAAGCATCGAGTTCTTTGATAGTGTCAACCGCATCACTGACGCCACGCTTAAAAAGATTAATCGCTTCCTGCGCGCTAAAGAAGTATTCCAACTGAGTAACAAGCATTGAAGTACTGTTGCCTGCCGCTTCAAGTTGTGCTTTAGTTGTTGTTAAAGCGTTACCCAAATCAGTAACAGCGCTTACATTCTTTTCAACACTTGCGCCCAACATCTCGAAGTTTCTGCCGTTGAGCTGGTTAGCTTCAGCTCTAGTTCTTTCTACTTTTTGCTCGGCTTGTCTTAACTCAGTGTTTACTTTTTCGACGCCTTCCGCAGCACTATTGGCCGCCGCTTTTATCGAATTAAAAGCCTTAGCAGCATCTTCGACATGGGAATAATAAGTAGTATTATTAATTTCTTTTTCGTATTTCTCAATGCTGCTCATGTCAATAAGGCCGCTCTTATCGAATGAAATAGCGTTCTTTTTTCCAAGAAGCGTATTAAATCTGCCGGAAACAAACTTTTTTAAATCCGCTTGAAGTTGGTCAATTCCCTTAGATGAACCTTGGCTTATTGCTTCATCGGTCGCCTGTGTTAATTCTTGAGCGAATCCCTTCAGTTTTAAAGCGGTATCAGTTGGTTTTCCACTACTTTTACTTATCCAGTTATTAGCTAAATCATTAGTTAAATTTTTGGCTTCTTCTATCTGACTTTTCATGGAGTCAGTTTCTAAGTTTACTTTGATTTTGCTTTTCGCAGAACTTTGTAAATTTTTTAAGTTAGCTTCCGCTTCTTTAACTTGCGCATTATCAACATCAATTGAAATCTTTCCTCTATTAATGTCTTTTATAATGCCATTAACAGTTTCTAACGAGCTCTTATAGCCATTAAAAGCCGCATTAATCTGTTTACTATCCGCGCCATTTTTCACAAGGTTTTGGATTGTACTAGCCTGAGACTGCAGCTCGTTTAATGCCTTATTAAGAGAATCGGCTCCTTTAGATAAATTAATACCACTAAAAGCCTTTTTTAACTGAGAGGAAAGTTTACTCAAATCACTGGTATTAGCTACAACATCAATGTTATAAACTAGATGTTCTCCTGTACCCATTCCTTACCTCCTATTTACTCTACTGAATATCACTATCAATATCATCTTCTAAGAAAGTGATACTCATTGTTATTTCTTCTCCTTTCTTTCCTATAGGATACGCTTCGCCTTGGAACGTTCCAACCTGTGGATTTGCCCCAGTTCCCAAAGTTAAATTAAGTCCAGAAGTTATGTGAAGTCTTGGAATTTTAATAATTCCAGTTTTGACGTCACCAGTTATGTCGTCCTTAATTTTCGTGCGTCCTTCTAAATATAAGTAACCGGACAAAAGTCGATGTCCAACCTTTGCTTGTTTAGCTACATTATCATAAAGAAAACTATAATCAACAATATAGGTTTTATACGGCGCCGCCCCGTAAATTGCTTCGCTTTTTGTTGAATAGTTCAAAGAACTAGATACGTCCTTTCCGGTTTCCTCATCATAAACATAAATAGTACCATTCGGCCGCCATTTAAGCCTCATTTGTCCATTCTCATCAGCTTCTAAAATTTCTCTTTCAGAAATCTCTAAGCTATCTTTTCCTAAACTAATTAACCCAGCATCATTAAGCAAATTAAATTGAATTTGACTAAAAATTCCTTGAGTAAAAACTAAATTAACTCGGTCTGTAAATTTCCAATTTACCAAAGTGCGCCCATCCCAACCGCCATTAGACTTATATTCTTTTAAAACTTCTTGAAAATTAGCAATTTGAATTTTATCAAAATCCATCAAAACTTGGTCTGGTTGAAAAATATATCCATTTATATCAATAGGCTGCGTAGGCTTGATTTTAACCGAATACAATTCTCTTAAAGAAAATTCATTTTCCATTTAAATCTCCTTAGTAAAAAAGGCGAGTGGATTCCACCACCCGCCTTAGTTTCGCGTTTCCTCGAACTATCTATTAAATTAATTACCCTCGTCTTCGTCACTGAAGCTGTTAGGCTTCGCGCCAGAAGCAGTGGCCGGAATTGTGCCATTGTCAACAGATTCCAGGTCTTTGTTAGTAACACCAACACCATGGTTCTTAGCAATAGCGCCCGCACCGAAACCATACTTAACAAGCTTCATCATATTGCCATTTCCAGATCTCAACAGACGTAAGTTCATGTTGAATGTAGAAGGGTCACCATCGGCTTCCATCGTCAGAGAAATATCATCAGATGTAATCTTCGCCTTCGGGAAAATCAGTTGCAGATATTCGTCCTTGCCAGACTCATAGTTTCTAGCATAAGTGTCTCCAGTAACGTAGTAGATTCCCGGGAATGTAGAAGCATTAATATCAATTGTTTCTCCAACCCAATCTTTACCAGACTCAAAGGACGCCGCGATATTAAAGGTTACATAGTCAAACTTTTTCTTAATAACCTTGAGCGCATCAGCAGAAGCAGGAGAAGTAGAAGAACCAACAGTACCAGTACTTGTAATAGTATTCAGCAGAACACCATTCTCATTTTCGCTATCATTACCATGAACGACATACGCTCTAGCTGTAGTATCCTTAATTACAACATCAGTTCCATTAAGCTTAACAGCGTAACCGCCTGTCGCGCCTTCCTTAAAGAACAGCGAAGAAACTGCAACTGTCTTTAATACATGAGACGGATTTGTAGCATCAACCTGACCTCCGTACATCATAGCCAGAGACTTCGCAGAGAACAGGGCATCTTCCAGAGATACTTTAAGCTCTCTGTTCTGGTCCCAAGTAATCAGAGGAACATTACCCTTACCACCGGTAGCGTCTGTAGAATCCGCAGACTGTTCAACGGTAGAAGTCTTAGCTGTATCAATATACAGAACAGGATTAGAAGGATAACCGTCACTATCTAACTGATAAAAAGTAATATCAGCGACCTCCTTAATACCATATTTCTTTAAAAGGTCATTCATTTAGATACCTCCAAATGTTAATCATCTAAATTATCTAAGTTCCTAATCCAATATTTTAATTTTACTTTTTTCGGATCGGCGCCGGCAACAATAGAACGTAATCCAGTTTCATACGATTCTTTTTGTTGATATATTTCAACTAGCCATTGCACCGAAGCATAACTTATCTCTCCAATATTAAGTGGATTTAATCCCATATCCATACAACAAATTGATGCAAGAATTGTTCCAAGACTTAATTGCTTTCCTTCGCGCCTTTCCTTTTCTGCTTTTACTTTATCTCTATATCGAGATAACGCTTTTATTCTAGCAACTCTTGGGTCTTCATCTATACTATTTTCTTCTTCTTCGATAGTTGGTTCTCCTAAAGACTCTCTAACAGCATTTTGAAACAAGTTAAAATTCCCCTCGTTTATAATCCGAGGATTTTCTAAATCCTTGTCGGGGTCTAAATCTTTTTCTTCTTTTCCGATTATGACCACGCGAATTTCCGGAATGATTGTAACTGGTTCATGGATAAAGAAAAGAAAAGAATTTATAGCTTGTTCCTTAAACTCTTCATTAAAAGCGCAATTTGCCATAAAGTATTCAAAAGGATTTGGCACCCTATCAACGGTTCCATTAACTAAATCCTTATGGAAGTCTTTATCTAGTTCTTCTTGACTAATTGTCAACATAGTTTGGTAAATGTTAAAGTCTTTTGAACCAACTACGTCATTAACTTTTGGAGGATAAATTTCACATATATCTTTAAAAGGTTTAGGCAAAGCTAAGAAAAAATTAGAATCAATCATATGAAATTATGTCAAAATTCATTTCATAATCAGACATTTCTTCGGTTAAGAAATTTAAAGTAAAACTACCACCTTGCATTTTACCTAAACCATTTATTGTTTTATTACTAAGAGATTTTTGAATTTCTCCTAAAATTGCAAACGGGCGTAATTGAACCCCTTTCATAACCCACTGGTCCATAGGGGTAAACACTTCTATCCCTATAGACACATTTCTAAACTGATTATTTTCGGGGTTAGTTTGCCCACTTACAATTCTAATAGCGACAACAGCATTAGCAGTTTCCTTCGGCCCAACTCTAGGAGTTATTTTAATTAATTTTTCAAAAACTTCTTTTTGAATTTGCTCCTTGGTTAAATCCTCGTGGCTCAAAGGGTCTTTATCAGTATAATACAATAACTTTAATAAATCTTGATTAGCCATGAGCCGCCGCATTATTTTCTGAGCATTCTCGCCTAACTCGGCGCAATTCCTAACACCCATTATTCTTCACCTCCAGTTAGCCAGAAAAAGTCATCGTCAGAATCTTTTTCGGTTTTCTCTGGCGGCGGAGTTAAATCCTTTAAGTACATCGGGTCAATTGTTACATATTCAACTCCTGGACTTGAATTTATATCATAACCGGTAACCCGATAGCCTTCCTTTAATTCGTCTGTTCCTATTACTAAATAATCGTCTTTTCTAAGTTTCTCATTTCTAGGCATAACAAAAAAACTAGTTTTCAAGTTTTCCGTATAAATAACATCCATACGACTTCTGGATTTTATATCGTCTCTTAACATATTATTTTCCTGCCCGTAAAGATAAGCCCAACTATGTTGAACTTCTCCATCACGAGATTTCCAAGTTGCATAATATGTCATTCTCAACACGATATATCTATTATATCCACTAGCTTTAATGCTTTCTAAATAGTAAATCATCCAAGGCTGTTTAATACCATCTTTATCCGGAACCATTATAATTGTTCCATTCGGGATATTAAGGCTAACTCTAGTCAAGAGGTATTGAAGAACTTGTCTTTCATCTTGACTCTTAGGAGTCAATTCACCTTCTTGAATTTCTCCATTATATTCGAAATTAACATAATATAAAGACTTCTGTAACTGGAGTTCAAACAACCTTTCTCTTTGAGTTTGAAGCCTACTTTGAAAATCTATGCCATAACGATTTAAACGCTTTAAATAAACTTCGTCATAATATCCCATTACTTCTCACCAGCCATTCTGCTTAGCAAAGACATACAATCAAATATTGTGCTTCTAAAATACTCATATTTTAAGAAACGCAATTCACTTAATTTATGGTAAAGTGAATAAAAATTAATCGTTTTTTCTGAGGTATCAAAGCCATTCAGCTCAATCAAAATCGAATCAAGGAACTTCTCCCATTCTCCGCCTTTCTCAAATTCACATAAAAGACCATATAGTTTGTTCTTTAATTTATTATAATATCCCTCTCTTACATCGTAATCGTTACTAAACATATTCATCTCCCGCAAGAGTCCGATATTTAAAAGGCTTGTCCTCAATAGAACGATAATAAATTGACTGTAATCGATAAGCCTTCTTCTCTTCTCTTTCAAGAAGCGCTTTTAATTTATCAATTAAATTCGCTTGAGAAAAGTCTCTTTCTACATACAGCGGCTTAACGTTTTCCCAAGTTAAAATAGTTCGATTCAGCCACTCAACTTTCATATAAGTAGCTAAAATCTCTATTTCTCTATCATCCAAATTATCAGAAAAACTATTACTATCTTCGTCTATCTTTAAAGAGTGCCTTGGAAATTTAAAATATACAATAGCACTAGCCAATATGGAACGGAAATCTTGCTCTACTTCTTCTTGTGTCCAATTAAGCCATTCATCTTCCAACATTTTCGTTAAAAAAGCATCATAGACTTTTTCTAAAGGTACACCCATTTTCTATCTCCTACTTAGATTTAACCGGCTCTTTGGCCTGCCGTCTCAGTCTGATAGCACTTATAGCATCTATTCCAGTCTTCTTCTTCAGATACTCGCACTTGTCCATATCCATGCATTCATTATCAATAGCATAGTCAACTAAATTCTGCACTTGCTCTCTCGGCGCCGAGTCGACCTTCGTAATGAACTCTTCATAAGGCATAAACTTTAACATTCGATTCATTGTCTTTTCATCAAATATAATGATATTAGTTGGCTCAACCGCATTTTCTGGCTCAAGCCCCAACTCTTTCTTAGTGTCCATATCATCGATGCCAAGGATACCTTCCTTAAACATATACTCTACTCCCTCTTCATAGATGAGGTCGCGCAGAGTATCAAAATCAACGTTTCTGACTGCGCCGCGCTTATTCCAAGTTAAGTTAACTCTTAAATCCTGACTTTTAATACCTACAATGCCCTTTACCAGACTTTTTACTTTAACTCTCTTGTCACTCATTTATTTCTCCTTTTACTCCAAATATGAATAACGGGGAGAGGGAGTATCCCACTCCCCATTATCCTACACAATAATAAGGTCAAATATTTTTACTCTTATTATTCCGCCGAAAGATTAAGCAAAATCTTCATCTAATGTCTGAGGAATACCAGTATTCTGATAAATACCCCAGTTATTCTGCGCTAAGATAGAAGCACCCATCTTTCTATACGCATGAATTTCCATAGAATTATCTCTGTTCTGGAAGTCATGGATTTGAGTCTGTCCTTCGAGCGCAACCTTAACAACCTTTTCACCATCACTTGGCAGAACATAAGCCATCTGCGGGTCTACGAATGTAGTTGTGTTGCTTTCATCTGTGAAAGACTGCGGAATCTGAACTACCGGAGTTCCCCTGAAGATATTGATATATCCAGTATTGTGAATCTGGTCAATATCTTGCGGATGGTAAATTCCCTGGTAATTTGTACCAACCGGAACAATTGCGTCCGGACCCATCGCAGCGACGAATTCCGGCGGAGCAAAGATTACCGGAGTTTGGCCATAAGCCTTAACCACGTTAATCAGCTTAACCATCTTCTCAGCATCAAAGGTATTAGAAATAACCTTATTGGCGTCCGGTCTACCAGTTGCATTCAGAGCGCCTCTCAAAGCTCTCTGTACTTGCTGATAAACTGCTTCTGTCAGCCCTTCAGTAATAATTTCGCTGACTTCCTGCATTGACTCCGCGCCGTCCAGCATTCTTTCAAAGTCAATGATAGCCGCGCCGCCAACAGCCTGCGTGGAAACTTCGAAAGTCCGAACATCAAGTCTGAATGTCTCGTACACACCAGACAGACCAACCTGAGTAAGGAACTTTCTCGCTCTATTTCTGCCAACTCTCTGCTTAAAGATAGCCTTCTGGCCCTGCCCAACTACCTGAATATCCGCAATCGGCGCCAGAGCGTCCGCAACTCTATTCGGTACAACTTCATCAATAGCTGTTACAATAATATCGTAAATAGCATATCTATTATCCATGAACTGATAATAGTCGCTAGCCAAATCTCTAATGCCCTCTAAGAAACTATCGTCTACAGACTCTGTAGTATAATTAGCAGGGGCTTCGCCTTTTGCAGCGTAAATAGCAATCTGCTTCAGATCTTCAATCTTCATTCTAAACTCCCCTCCTTAATTATGCTTCGCTATAAACTTGGAACTTAATTGCATACTGGCCATCCGGCATTGTTGTGTTCTTAATGGCCTTCAGCACATACAGGCTTTCCGGTCTTGTACTCTGAACCTTAATTGCGCCGCTAGCATCCGTAGTACCATATACAGTACCCGCATCCACGGCAGTCTTCAGAGCATCTTCGTCCTTATACTCACCAAGTTCAATTGTATTTGTAGTAAACTTATCACCAGTAGAAAGATAACCAAGTCTCGGATAAACACCATCGTTAACAGTCAGTGCGAAATCCTTTAAACCACTCTTTCTCTCGTCATACAGATGTTCAGCACTATAAACGATAGCCACCGGGAAATCTGTATTCTTAGGAAGTTTAACTACTCTCTTTACGTTATCAACCGCAAGAATCATACCGTTCTCGCACGGAATATCCTTGAAATCGTCAGGGTCGAGCTTGCACTGCGCCTCAACTCTTCCGTCTCTTGGGAAAGCGCAGTTATTCATTTCGAGCTGACCATAACCATCAATTTTCAGTCTAGCCATTTTATGCCTCCATTTATTTCATATGTTTGTCCAGAATTGCTTCAACACCAGTCTTCGGCGTATCCTTCGGAATTATATTCTCTCCTGCCTTCAGATTAAAAATAGATGGCTTAGAGGTAACTAAAGTATAAGCTAATTCCTTATCAAGGTCATCCTTGGTGTATTCGTCAATCTTTTCTTTAAACTGGTCAAGAGTTTCTTTAGAAAGCTGAGTCGAATATTTATCAATAACTTCCTCTTTCTCTTCTCTTTCCTTACCAAGCTTATATTCATTCAATTCCTTAATCTGATTTTCAAGTTCAGTCTTTTCTGAATCTAAAGCTTGATAGTTCTCCTTCACAGTATCAAGTTCGGTAGAAAGATTTTCCTTCTCCGTAGTTAATGTAGAAATTGTAGCCTCTTGCTCCGTAATTTTTTGAGTAAATTCAGAATTTTCTTTTTCTACTTTTTCTGCATTTTCGAATTTTTCATCTAATTTCTCAAAAGTGTTACCATTGAGCTTCTGCACTGTAGAAAGAACTTCTTTTTCTCTCTCATTTACATCAACAATAAAGCAGTCTTCTTTCTTATCTATTTGAAGAGAATCAGTATCATCATTCTTTGTATAATAAATTCTCTCGTGCCGGTTTTCATTCATAAGATAACCAATAGCATACTCATCATAAACCTGGTCAATCATTTCTTCAATAACCCAACCTCCGGCTTCATTGAAGTTTGGATTAACAAGGTCAAAAATCATATTATACTTTTGGTTATCGGAAAGTTTAAAATTAATTACCATTCCTTGCTCTCCTTTATCTTTATTTAAATTATACGCATCTAATTTCCTTACCATTTCAGTTAAAGAATCATATAAAGAGAAGAAGCTCGCGCCCTCAAAACAAGGTTCAACACCATCGCCAAGAGCTTGTAATCCTAAAAAGCATCCGTCACTAAAAACGAAATACTTTTGCCCATTAATAATTTGAAACTCTCCTCTTAAAGAGTTCTGATAAAGTTCCATAGATTGGGCCTTTCCGCTAATTTGAAAGGATTCGCCATAAAGTGCGGTGAATAAAAGGACATCCGCGCAAGCATAAATCCTTTCAACTCCATCCTCATCTAAATGGCTTTCCCAAGCAAAATTAGGGTTTTCTGGAACTATACCATAAATTCTACCTTCATTTCTTCTAACACCATGGTCGGTAAAATCTTCATCTTCTTCATCATAGATACCTTTAACTGGAACATAAGGAAGCGAACTAATAAGTTTATTTGCAAATTCATCGGTAATATAAGTACCATTTCTATTGGCGCCCTTATAAAAAATCCGTACTCTGGCTTTAGAAAGAACGTCATTATATTTGTCTAAATTACCATAAACTTGCACGGAGAACTCAGTAAATTTTTTATCTAAACTCATTTATAGAGCCTCCCTATTGTCTGTCTAAAGATTCTTCATTTTGTAAGGTCTTTGGACTCAATTCTATATCTTTCTTTTTCGGCGCGCCAACTTGAGATTGCCCATCTCCATTAGTATCACCGCTATTGTTCGATTCGGTATACGAAGATTGTAATGGAACTAACTTGTTTCTTAAATCAAGAACTTGGTTCTCTAAATCTTTTAAGTCTCCAAGTTCTTTTTGGGAAAGTCCCATCGCTAAAGCTGGAATTAAGAAACTATATCCAGAAGTAGCCAACTTAAAACCGCCATCAATATAATCTTTTTCGTTATAGTAACTTATAGGTAAAATTCTATAAGTAAAATTAATATTACTATTTCCGAAAAGATTATTAATTAATTTAGTAATAAAGTTTTCGAACTTGTGCGCGAGCACCATCATAAAGGCCACGTCGTTTTGGATTGAAATACTTAATGAAAGATTTCCTTCTGTCGCAAATAATTGGGAACTTGCCCCAGCTTCAGAATAAATCTTCTTTAAAGTGGCCTCAGCTGATGCGTTGCTATTATCATCAGTTGATTTAGAAACAATTGAGTCAACATCAGCATAAGTTGTTAAGACACTGACGTTACTATTTTTCTTCATCATATTAACTGTGCCGCGATGAATTTCTTCAGCTTCGATAGGCTCAAAAAGTAAAGTACCATCATTTAAATGCGGTATCTTTTGAACGATAATCTTCTTAATCTCCTCTTCATCTTTTTCTTTTAAATTGTTAATCGCTTCTTCATAATCCATAGTCGCAGGAATAACATTTAAAAAAGTCGGCACACCATCATCAAACATTGGGAAACAAATACCAATATCTGAAGGAACAATTATATATGGAGAAACTGTTGTTTTGCTATTAGACCATTCGTAATAATAGTTACGAATAATTTCTGGATAAGCCGCGAGAGCCTTGTCCCGCGCGCCGTTAGTATTAACGATAGAATTAAAATACCTTACATCAAATTCAATAATATCTTCTCCAAACTGATTCTTAAATCGGGAGATACAATATTGGGAAGGCAAATCTAACACAGCAAAAGTTTTCTTATTAAGAGTTATAATAACCCCATAGTAAGTTCCATCCCTAAGCGCTCTAAGCGCGCAATTAGTGAAGAAACCAGGCAAGTTAGCCCTATCTATAAAATCAATAGCATTATTATACCGCTTTTGAACAAAATCTTTGGAGAGATCGGCATTTTTAGTTGGACTAGGAATTAACAAACCAACATATTTCAATAAAGTGGCATAATAAGTTATAATTCTTCTATAGAACCCATTATTTACAAAGTAGTAATAAGAAAGCTCTTGTTGTTTTTCTGAGGAGCCAGATTCAATAATTCTTCTGACTTCTTCTTTAGAGTATTGTCGTTTTCTTTTCTTTGCGTCTCTTGGGTTTGCCCAAGTACTATCTACATACGAATTATCTGTAGTAGGTATTACTTTTGACATACGCTCCATAGTTGCTTTGAACTCGTCAAAAGTATAATTTCTTTTTAAATCTTCCATTCCCTTATTCTTCTCCTCCTCCAGTAAAGAACACTAAATTCCTAACGATTCCGCGCCGACGGTGAGATTTTGTATATTGCTCTTCCAATTCCTTAACTCTCCATAATCCATAAGAGAAAGCAGAATACTTGTCTTTTGGATAATGTGGGTTAATTCTATCAAGTGCAATATCAAGCCCCACGCCAGTGCGCCGAAGTTTAAGATTAGCCATCTCTTGGAAAAGTCTGGTAGTCATTTCATGTGGTAGAATACGTTTAACTCTTTGTTCTACCGACATTTGCTGACCAACTTTAGTCGATAATAAAGCACTTTTCGCTTTTTGCTCACTAATTAAAAAACGAACAAGTCCATTTTGGATTCGAGTATAACAATTTGCATGGATTTCTGAATTAATCTTGGCATTAGCTTTTATTCCATAAAGAATACGTGGAGCATCTTTAGGCTGAATCTTCTTATAATTTTCATCATTAATAAAGCCAAATGCCGGCAATTCATTACCTTTCTCATCAAACTGCGGCCGAATCAAATTATCAGCAAGACCAACTCCGATACCATTAGTATCAATTACAACCTCTCTTGGGTCATAACGTAAAATTAATTTTTTAAGGTCTGCTGATTGAACTTGGAAAGGCTTTGTTTCAGGAGAACGACCCAAAACAAAAAGGTTTACTAAGGAAGTAAAAAACTTATCTGTTCCTTTCGTAACTTTCAGAACACAAACTACCGTCTGGTCTGAAATCCTTCCCACATCGACTGATAAAATGTAGAATTGTTCGTATCCATGTATAAAATTTTGGTGAATCTCTGGATTTTTTATTTGTCTATATCTTGTTAGCTTATCAACACTAAACCAAGAGTCGTCTGAAGCGCCGCCCCATAAACTTAAGAACTCTCTTCCGAAAGATTCTTCATTATAAGACGGACTCATTTTTAATTTATTTATATACGATTTTTCAACCAACCCATGCATCATAGGTACACGATAGTCACAACCAAAAACAAAAGCATTATCTGGATTTATAATCGACTCCTCAAAGTAGTCAATTAAAGCATCATACGCGAAAGTTGTTTTCGACCCCGCGCTAGTCATATAAATAATGGATTGGTTCGGTTCTTTAGGATTTACAGTATTATCTGGAAGTCGGCGAGAAACGTTTACCAGCAATATTTCTATTGGACTATATCTTCAACTACTTTCCATCCAAAACCTTTATGAGTTTTAGTCTGTTTTTTATGATTGATTATATTACTTATAGCGCTATGTGAACCATTTACAGCTCTCGCTGCAGCCTGCAAACTTTCATATACAGCTATAACTTTTCCTGTTTTAGGATCAATTTGAGCAACTTTTTTCTTTTTTGTACGATATTGTTCTATTGGTTGTAAATTTTCGCAACATTCATCTTTATAGCGCCATTGAAAGCCATTATGTTGATCCCTCTTCCTTTGGCAACAAATACTAATTTTTGCTACTGATGAATCAGTTATTCTAGCTGCCTCAGAAAGACTTTTATACTCACGAATTTTCTGACCATTTAAGTCAAATTGAACTACTGCTCTTTCTCTGCTTGGTTGTCTTAATCCAGTCCTAACGGCGTGCTGAGCATTTTCTGCCGCCGTTACCCATTCTAGATTCTTAACACAATTATTAGTTTTGTTCCCATCTATATGATTGACATATGGTTTATTTTCTGAATTAGGGATGAAAGCAATTGCAACTAAACGATGAATATTAAACCGTTTAGGCTTTTTATTAATTTGTAAAGTTACATGAGCATATCCATTTTGAATATAAGGTTTCATAATATAACCATTAGTATCTTTTCTAATTTCACCTAAATCACTAACACTATAATTTGTTACAATGTTATTATCTATAATTTTTTTCCACATTTATTTTCCTCTTATAAACTATATATTAACTTACATTAACAAGTGGAAAATAATAGGTGAAACTATAAAAATTTGAGGATAAGTAGTTGGGCGGCGCTTCAACTAGTGATAAAATCTAGCTTACTAATTAGTCTCTACACCTTCGATATTAATCGCTTGGCACGGGATTGGGATTACCGTTCCCCGTTAGCCGTTATATTAACGACACCGCTTTATCTTGCGTTCACCGCCAGTTCGATAGTTCTCACGAACTAAAGCCCCCTATTTAACGTCCTAAGGGAGGACGACCGTATTAATCATTTCCCCATCTCCATCACGAACTTCGTCTATCAGGCCGCCGTGCCTTCTTCCGCCCCGAGCAGCATCACTTGCTAGTACAACATCCAACTGAGAACCGTTTTTAAACTTTAAAGTTGTATAGTCCTTCCCAAAATTTCCCGGATATTCCTTCAATTCATTGCCAACTATTTCTTTTTTAAGAAGTGGCCAATGGTCATAAATTTCAATAATTTTTTCTCTACTAATTTGGGCTGCCTGTTGTTTAGTATTCGCGCAGATAAATACTTTGCGGCCAGGGATAAAGACGCATTGGAGAAAAAGAGCAAGTATTGTTAAAAACGATTTTGAGAACGCTCGGGGAGCTGTAACATAAACGTCTTTAAACCTCATGAGCGCCCGCAGGGTAATCCTTTGGTAGAAGAATAAATCGAATCCAGAATCAGTAGGTTTTATCATCGTTAAAAAACAGTCAGGGATAGGCACAAAAGAAAGTCATCCAATTCTCAATACTATCTTTGTGCTCTTCCAAGTATGGTATCGTTAAAACTGTTCCTTTTTCCAGTTCAACGCCATCTCGTTCCGGAGGAGATAACACATCCTCACTAAATAACTGCTTTCTACTTCTTAAAATAACTTGTTTTTTCTTAGTGCTTAAACTCATTAACGCTCACCATCCCCAGGTTCAAAATCCTCATCTTTATAAAGTCCTTCAAAACCGGCATTCTCATAAGCATCAACAAAGTCATCGCCTTGGTCAAGATTATAAAAGTTTTCCAATTCACTGGCAGACTTTAGCGATTCAATTCGTTTAGTAACTTCCTCGCCAATACCAGACTCATTAGTATAAAGTCGCTGATTCCAAGCCTGAATATTTTTGATTGTTTCATCTACAACATCCTTAGTGACTCCATCATAGTATGGATTCTTGAAGCCGCGCCGCTCAAGCCATCTTACCAATTCTCCAATAGAGTCGAAGTCACTAGCATTTTTAGCATTTTTAGGAGTGAAATCAGCCGCTTTAATCAACTTATCATAGGAAGATAGAAGTTTATCAACGTCTCCACCTTCTCTAATCCTACAGTCAATCTCATAAGATAACTTACAAAGTTTGAGCGCCTGGTCGCCTTGTAAAGCGCCGTTAATACTTTGAGTTTGGAGGACACCATCATACAAAGTCTCAAGGTATTTGAGCGCCTCGTCATCGTAGTTGGCGCCCCACTTCTCTTGAAGGTCTTTCCTTTTAGCTTCCGCAAGTAACGGAATTTCACCCTCCAAAACGCCTTCTTCCTTTAACTTCTTATAAGACTCATAATAATCATGCCAGTTAAGTCCTTCATACTTCCCTTCAACTACAAGTTTTACGTACGGCCGCAGAACGTCATCTTCATTCTCTTTATGGCACTTCTCAAATTCACTAGGTATAAATGGTATATCTAGTAACTGACAAAGGTGGTCCATCCAATCCCAAGACCATCCCGCCGCCTTACCTTCTTCTTTAAGACAATCAATACAAATTGTAGTGTGGTGGTTTTGGAAAAAGTCAGAATTGGTTAGAAGGAACTCTGATGGCCCTAACGACCGGCCGCATCTTACGCAAGTTTGCGCACGGAAGGCTAAATCTCTTTTAGTTTTCGGTACCATCCCCATTAATCATCACTTCCCGTTTTTCTTTCTCCAAGAGAAGAAACTTCTAACCCCTCTTGAAGGCGTTCATTTTCGGCCTCGCACAGTATACGTTCTATTTGTCTCTTTTTCTTCTTCCCCATATTTAAATAAGCATCCATCAAATCACTAATCAATTCGTCATAAGGCCGATACTTAAGTTGAGTAAGTTCTTCTGGACTTAACTTCTTAAGTTCTTCTTGGCTTAAATCTTTTTGGAAAAGTCTAACTCCAAGTAAGTGCAGAACTCCAATAAACTCAATTGGGTTTAAAAGAGCTATCTGCCGCAAAAACTCCTTAAATCTTTCAGCCTCTTCTTCTTTAAGTTTTTTCTTCTTCCTAAATCTAATCATACTCTATCTCACCCCCTTTTCCTCCTTTTTCCTTTCTTTTCTTAGCGCCCAGTTATCTTGGGTTTCTTTTTCTTTCTGTTTCTTTCTTCTAATCCTCTTCTCACATTCCTTACACTTTGTCGAAAATCCATTCGCACTTCGATTTCTTTTCGTAAAGTTATCCGAATTTAAAAGTAAGACCCGGCCGCACTCATTACAAGTTCTAAAATTCTCTGGAAAAAATATATTCTTAATTTCTTGGTAATGAGTTTCCGCCGCCGCGCATATAGCACCAATAATTTTCTGATGATATATCGTACTAATGTAGTTATCCGAGTACGAAGTTCCAATTTTCTGATTAATAATCTTCGAAATCTGCCGGTTAGAGAATCCCGAAACCTTTAAAAGAAGGACTAAGCGTTGAACCTTTGTAAGTTTGGCCCGGGCGCAGTAAAAGTTGAGGGTGCGTAAGAGGTCTCTTGTCGTAGAGAAAAGGTTCGTTTGGTTTTCCGCTCGCTCCGCCGCGTCCTCCAATTCAAAGTAAAGCGATAAAAGGGTGCTAACGTCTTTCTTCGAAAGAAAAGAAAAAGAAAATTTCTTCGAAAATTGGACTTCCTTCTCCCGAAGGAAAACGGAAATCTTTGCTAATTCGCTTTGCGTAAGGCGGTGCGGATTAATTCGAAACTGAAAGATAAGGCGCGCCAGCGGTTGGGAAGAGAAAAGACCAAGGGGTAAAACTGGAAAATCTTCCGAGTCAAAAATAATCTCCGATTCCGAAGGGAGTGGAATATGGTAGTAATCTTTGTTTGAACCTTGGTAGGGATTAAAGAAGGAAAATTGTTCTTGCCGAAGAGAGACAAGTTCGTGGCGCCGCTTTAGATAGGTAAATTGAGTTAAGGCGCGAGAGGAGAAAAGAAGGCGATTTTTTTCTTCCTTCGTAAAAAGTTCTAAAAGTTCGGCGCGGGGAGGGTTCTTGCGCTTTCCGTTCTCGAACTCGTAGTAGGAAATTAAAAGGTCGAGCGAGTCAATGCGGCGCCAGAGGTCTTCGTAGAAAGAGAGAAGAAAAGGGGAAACGGTTTTCCTAATTTTTTCTCGGGAAAATTTTTCTTTCCGAACTCGAAATTGGGTTCCAGTGGTTAAGGAAGAGATAATGGCTTCGTTAAAGGAAGGGGACTCTTGGAGTTCGTCGAGAGAGGTTGCGGGATTTTTCTTGGCCCAAGAAGAGTTTTTCCGAGGGAGTTCGACGGAAGCTTCTTCGGCGAGGGAGACTTTCGGATTTTCGGAGGATTTTCCCCAAAGAAGATAATTGGCGACCGTCTCAAGTTCAGAGTTAGATAGGGGTTTTTCGGCGAATTGGGGGAGCGTTAGGTAGGAGTTGAGAAAGTTTTTGCGCTCCTCCGCAGATTCGAGAGAGAAATTTAATTTGAGTCTATTTTTAGTCATTCTATTTTTTAATTCACTTCCTTTTTCAGTTTTATTTCTAATTTTAAGGTCTAAAACTTAGATTTTCTAATTTTAAGGTCTAAGCCTTAGATTTTCTAACTTTTGAAATCCTTTCCGTTTAATTTTATTATAGGAGAGTTTTTTAGTTTTTTCAAATTTTCAAATTTTAATTTCAAATTTTAATTTCGGTAATATTTTGTTTTTGAATTTTAATTTCGGTAATATTTTGTTGCAGCCCCGGTGTCTGAATTGTCTGACAATTCAGAATTTTCCGAAAATGGATCCCCGTCCAAGTTTTTTGAATTGTTTGACAATTTTGACTGCGGTAAAATTGTCAGAATATTCTAACTCCGGTCGAACGAATTTTCAGACTTTTCAGAAAATATAGAAGGTTCACACAATTAGACTGAAGTTAAAATTTTCAGACTTTTCAGAAAATATAGAAGGTTCACACAATTAGACTGAAGTTAAAATTTTCAGAATTTTCAGAGAACGGTGGGCGGATCGGCAACTAAAAAATTTTTTTACTTTTTTTCGATTTTCCTATTGCAATTACGCCGGAATACGTTTATACTATAGGTAAAGAATTAAAGAAAACGGAACCGGAAGGGAGAAAAAAATGAAAATTAAAACAATGATGATTCAGAAATACGATGAAAAAAGTTTCACTCATTTTTATATCATCGGTATAAAGTGGAAAAAACAGGTAGTAGCCTGTGTAGTTACTTCAGCAGTATTGGAAAAAATCACCATGGTAGATAAAGCGTCACGCGGCGCCGGGTATTCTCTGCGGTTCAAACCGAACACGACTATCAGACTGTATTTACTAAAAAACGCTCTAGCTACTTATAAAATTTGTAGCATTGACGAGCTTGAACGTGTCGCACGGGAAGAAGTCGGAAAGCGGACAAACCGCGGTAGCGCCTTTGAAAAGCTTGTAACAGAATACTTCGGCCAGGAATGGCGCAAGGATAGTGTACCGTTCACAGAAGCTGGTGACATCGAAGTGAACGGTAAGGCTTATCAGATTAAGTACGAGGGCGCAACGTTCTGCAACGAGAAACAGTTGAGAGGGCTTGAATAAAGCCCTCTTCAAAAAGACTTGACAAGAAAGAAAATAAAGTGTATAATAAGCTCAGAGATTAAGGGAGGAAAGCAAATGTTACCGATCTTCATGGTGTATGTAGTAATTAGCTTAGTGTTCGGGTTTATCGGAATGGCAAACGCTAACACAGATAAGTTCAACTACTCAATGGTTATCGCTCTGCTCATGTTGACGATTAGCCCTATAGTCGCTCATAGTTGCGGATTGCTTTAATAGCAAAGGGAAGAGAGGAATAGAAAAAATGAGGACTTTGAAGAAGATTCTGACAGTTGTATTAATTCTTGTTTGTGCATGGATAGTCATTAGTTATGCGAATATCCTTTGCACTAATCTCAGCACACATGATATGGCAAGTTGGAATATCATGAACGTAATTGAAAAGACACTTGATAGATAGTGTTCTATAAATAAACTGGTGAAGAGGAAATATTTCCTCTTCATTTACTTTGGTTTAAGTTGTCTGGCTATTTCGAATCTGCGCCGGGCGAATTGTCAGAATTGTCATGCGATTCAGAATTATCCGGCTATTTCGACTATAATCCCATGAATAAATATGCAAAAAAGAAAATAAACTTTCTTATGAAAAATTCTTGACTATTAGAGAAAAATCCTTTATACTATATATACAAGCTAAGGAAAGAGAAAGAAAGGGGAAATAAATGAGTAGAAAGCAGATCACAGAAGAAATTAGACTTGCGTACCTTACAAAAGTTTCTGACTTCTTTAAGTCAGAAGATGAAGAGGTTCTGAGAGTCAAGTCTAATGAAATTGCTATGCCTGTAGTAGGTTCAGACGGTTCAGAGGAGTTCGTTGTTGTAACAATCAAAGTACCGAATGGATCCAAGGACGAGCCATATGACGGTTACTCTATGGCAGAGGACTATGAGATTAGACTGAAAGAGAAAGAAGAAAAGAAGAAAGAGAGAGAAGAGGCGAAGAAGAAGAAGATTGAGCATGATAAAAAAATGCGTGCGAAGAAAAAAGAAATCGCAGAAAAGAGTCGAAAAGACTTGACAAAATAGGGAATATCCCTTATAATATAAGAGTAAGGTAAAGGAAAGCCGATAGGCAAGAAAGGAAAGGTACTATTTATGATGACTTACAAGAATTTCTATGAAACCGTTCGCACTGCTATGGCAGACAACGCAGAGGTTATTGAGTTCGTTAACGACAAGTTGGCGAAGCTGAACAAGCGTTCGGACGAGTCCTCCGAAAAGCGTGATAAGATTTTCGGCGCACTGACTACTACTCCGCAGACGGCGCAGGAAATCGCCGATCTGGTAGGAATTTCCAGACAGTCGGTATCTTCCAACATGACGGTGATGATTAAGGCTGGAAAGCCGATCATCAAGGAAGATGGTCTTAACTCTGACGGTAAGGCTTGCAAGACTTACAGAATTAAGGAGGAAGAGTAAATCTTCTGACAATTCGAAAGACTGGGATTTTTCCCAGTCTTTTCATTTAGTTTTAATTTTCAGAAAATTTAGAATTGAGTTTCAAAAAATTTTTAGAAAATTCAGAATATTCCGAAAATTCCCAAAATTCAGAACGTTTAGAAAATTCAGAAAATTCAGAATATTCAGAAAATTCTGAAATCGGTACCGGTAAATTTTTAGAATATTATAAATTTTCCGAAAATTCAGACAATAGTTTTTTTCAGAATATTCAGAAAATTCTGAAATCGGTACCGGTAAATTTTTAGAATATTATAAATTTTCCGAAAATTCAGACAATAGTTTTTTTCAGAATATTCTGACAATTTAAGGCGCCCAGCTGGAGAGTTTTCAGAATATTCCGAATTTTCTGGATTCGGCTCCGGAAGATTTTTCAGAATTTTCCGAAAATTTTTGAACTCGGCGCCGGACGATTTTCAGAATTTTCCGAATTTTCTACTAGTGTCTTTTCAGAATTTTCAGAATTTTCCGAATTTTCCATTAATGTCTTTTCAGAATTTTTAGAATTTTCCGAATTTTCTATCAATTCTATTTTCAGACTTTTTCTAAATTTTTAATTTATCCGAAAATTAGAATTTTTCTCTCCCTCTTGATTTTCCTAAAATTTCTGGTATAATATTAGATGTAAGGTAAGGAAGGGAATGAAAGGAAAGGAGA
>Ga0256404_1003440_pt1 | contig 32178 bp, 27 predicted proteins | sample RumenRJG_01DNA_FD_185990 | JGI IMG/M metagenome (GOLD analysis project Ga0256404, IMG submission 185990) | Bovine rumen microbial communities from Lethbridge, Alberta, Canada - RJG_01 | ecosystem: Host-associated > Mammals > Digestive system > Stomach > Rumen | place: Canada: Alberta | collected...
TTCAGCATATCATGCTCCTCAAGCCGGTACTTCGACGGATTTCGATGATTCTCCTCTATGAACCTCTCCATCTCTTGATACCGCTTTATCCACTTTTCTTCCTGTGTCATCTCACATCGAAATCATATCAGGTCACCGTAATCCGCCTCAATTATTTCAATATCTTTCGATTGTTTATCAAATTTCAGGCTTATTATAGTACTCCCAGTTTCTGCAAAGTCTTCTATGGTATATTCCGCACCATACCATTCTTTATCCTCATTATCATAAATAGCATTGGTATAGTCATCATAAGAAATACTTACCTTATAATCGACATGTATTTCCAGTTCAAATTCTATAGAATCGTCATTACTTTCATTGATATACACCTCATCTGCATTAAAGTCCACCTGAACATTTCCTACAGATATGTAGTGAATATCGCCATTCTCTATCTTATCATAGTAAAGCGATTGGTCGTCTAGGAACTCTTCAATTTTGTTTTTAAACTCATCCTTCAGTCTGTCAGAACTACTGCTCAATTCTGTGTAAAGAGCCGATAAGTCCACATCCTCCGATATCTTATCACTGATATACTTTTTATAATCTACAGCAAGCAGTTCGTCACTCTCAAAATTTTGCATATCTGGATCCGTTGACAGAACAATAATCTTATACCGCCTGCTCTGATTATATCCTTCGAGGGCTGCAAGTGCAAAAGCATCAGGAAATTCTTTCTGTTTCTTCTCACTGAATGGAAACTCCTGCTTAAAATACTTTCTGAATATCTCATCAATATCCTTACAGTACTCCAGCCCTATTACATAAGCCTCACTTCTTTTGATAAAGGTGTTTACCATCTCGGTGGCTGTTTTTTCAGCGTCCAAAGAATCCAAAGCTGAATAGTAATCATCTGTTCCCTTAATATTTCTCAGCACCTCATTGTCTTTCTTTCTCACACTCTTCCGGGCACTCTCTATGTCTCTTGTCAGATGCTTTATAATTTCAGCTTTAGTGATTGATGTTAAGACAATACTTATCCTCTTTTTACTCGCCAACTCAGCCAACTTATTAATTTTGCTTGTTGCTGAGAAATAATTATTCGCCTTAAAAACACTTGTATCTATAAAGACCACATCTTTTTCCATTTTCTTTAAATTTCTCCTTGTTTACACTTATTTTTTCCCTCTCAAAACTAATTCATCACAGAATGTTCTGTCCAAATAGTCAGGAAAGAAATCGGTCTCATAATATTTATGGGCCAATATTCGTAAAAAGCTATACCCGACTGCGTCTGTTCTGTACTTGATACTGTTATACTTCTTTCTAAAGTTCTGACGAAAATCGTCGAGTGTTTCAGGCAATTTGATATTTGTTTCTACCGAAAACTCTTTATTTAATCGATGTTCAAAAAGACATTGTTCTATGTCAAATTCATCTATTTCAGGATAAGCGACCTGAAGATTCACTTTTGAATTCTCTACCACCTCCTTAAAAGTAGTGTATAACTCAGTAATACCTAAATGAGAGAAAAGTTCAAAGAGAGATAAAATTAACAATGAAGAGTCACAATTATAATCTTCCGACTTACTAACCAAACTCTTGGCGAGTGCCATTCTGTTGCCACTCATTTCTGGCCACATTTTTTGTTTTTTATATCGCAATGACAAATTGATGACTGTATCAACAATAAAGTTAGCGAGACAGTCAATATCGTCCTGTTGTTCCACCCTAAAAGCCATATACCTGAACACCATTAATATTGGTATTGAATGAGTATCAAGCAGGGGCATCGTACAAGCCGTATTGTTTCGGATAATGGCTTTTAGCGCATTCATTCTTATTTTGCCAACCTTTTTCAAATCTGCCCCATAAGCTTCAGTTAACAGATAAAAGTATATCAAATCCCCCAAGAAATCATAGCATCGTAACGGATAAAACACTTGTTCTGTAAGTGAAGCCTGGAAACTATAAAGCGATTTGTTGAAATTGGCAAATTGGAGTATCTTGTTCACATATTCTTCATAAATCAACATTTGCTGCATTACCAATCCGTTAAACAGTCTCAATATTGATGTTTTCTTTTCCCTTTTTCCTTTCAGTATCCATGCCCATGCTTTCAAGACTACAGTATCTACACAGAATTTGGCTGGATAAAGATTATCTGATTCTTGACTATAGAAATGAACCATAGAAACAATCAGGCGTAAAGTTGCAAAGAAATTGAGCAACTGGCGTCGGCTATCTTTCTTTGCCGTTTCCATTTTCTCCACTTGCAAGTTTACAAGTCTTACGATATCTGTCAAATCATTTTCTTCAGCATCCAACAATACTAAACACTTCTTAAAGAGGCGATAACTTTCATCATCTGCAAGTAGCGTTTCATCAAAAAGATATTTCGAGAACAAAGAAGTGAGCTTTGCCAAGTCCCATCGTTCAAAGTTTCCCTCGGGGAATTCACTCTTTATAAAGCCGTTTAAAGTAGGCTGTGCATTTGCATCCACTGTACCATTATGCACAAACACATACTGTCTAGGATAGTCTTTAAGATTAGGTATACTGGCATCTTCATATACTGTATATTTAGATGCTCGTAAGGATTCAATCAGCCCGTCCTTTTCATTTAGAGTTCTATCCGTAACATCTTTTGCAACAAAGCCTTTCAGTTCAAAAAGGAATAACGTAGGTACTTCTTTTATCTTCTTAACAGCTATCACGTCTCTTCCGTATTGAGACATGCCTTTTGATTGTCTTGGAGTAGACAGAATTCTGAATCCCATTCTCTCCAACAGTAGAGGGAAGATAAAGTCAAGTTCATCGTCTTCCTTCAACGAAGAAATATATTGTTTAATGATTTCTTGTCGTATCATTCCAATCTCTTAATAGTTCCTTTAGCCAATTCTCATATTCTCTAGGGCTTAATGACTCTGCCAACAGTCGCGCAGGTGCTGAAAATTGAATCAGTGGCAATTTTTGTGTACTTCCATCAGGCATTCGCCAGCCTCCTCCTCTTGCCAGTATCACAGTTGAAGCAAACTCTTTCCACACAGAATGATGGCTTTTTTCTGCCTCCTTCATTTTGCTTTGCATATTTTCAACCTCAATACGCTTTGCCTCACGGAACTCCTTACCATAGGTATAGATGGGAGATAGTTCTTTCAACTCCTTTCGTTTCCTTATCACTTCCCATCTGCCGTCAACATAGTTTTTAATGGTCTTGGCATCTTTACACTTCATATTGAGTTTATCACATGCAGCTACGACATGTCCCATATAATCGTCTGTATATGGTTTAAGAGTTGCCATTAGAAACTTCTTTACCTTTGTCCTGCCTTTTCTCAGAAGTGGAAGGATCTTGGGAAGACGAGTTTCTGGATTTCCGTAATCTTGTAGCATAGAATAAACAAATGCACACTGACTCGTTTCGTTCAAGTCGGAAATCTCAAACCCCGTTGATTCCATATGGTATTCATCCCATAGTCGTCTGCCTACGATTCTATATTCTCCTTGCGGATGAATAATAAATACAACTGCTAGTTCAGAAAAGTATTTCCTGTCGTCATTAAGCCGATGTAAGATGTGATCCATCTTTAGCACTGCCATCGGGGACACCGATTCTGCAATCTTAACCAGAACCATCGTCAGAAACTCTGGTTTCTCATGCCTTAATCCCACAGCATTGTCTATCGTTATCAGTAGTTCGCTGTTCTCTATTTCTAGTCCATCAATAAGCATCAACACGATCTCTTCCGCAAATGCCTCGTCATCCCTTCCTTTAATGACCCAGTTATTGACGATTGGCACATAGACAGATGTGTTTCTGGATTTCAACAGTGTCCTTATCCTCTCTTCACATACATCTTTTCTCTTCCCTTCTAAGGCTACATGCACTTTTAGAAGAAAGGCCATTGCTTCAGGTGAATCAAAGTTATCAAAAGTCATCGCCTGATCAAAGGCCTTCTCATGCGAATCCTTCTGAAGATTAAAAGCCATGCAGTAGACCTTGGTGAATTCCTCTTGATGTTCTTGAGGATTATACGTATCACAATACCGAGTAAAGTCATTTTCCATCAGCCCAGCAGAGATATTCGTATGTAGTTCTTGAAGTCGTTTCTGAAGTGCAAGTCCTTTGTCGAAATCCCTTTTTGCATATATCTGTGCCACGCCTCTCATGAGTCCATCTACATCGTCCTTCTTTCCAAGAAAAGAACGTATGACCTGCTCCATATATTCAGCATTCCAGTCCGCTACCTCTGCCAACAACTGCAATGACCATGCCCACCGCCAAATATACGTTTTTTTTGGAAATGTCAAGCAACCTTTGTTCAAGTAAGCTAGATATGCAAGGGAAACGGCATAATAAAAATTGTCACTATCAATCCCCAAACCAATGGAATTGATGACATCTTCGTTATTCTCCCATTCTGAAAAGGAATCAGAGAACACGAACTCTCCTGCCGCAGCTTTTTCTTTCAAGAAGATAACTACTTTTGAAAGACCTTCTGGAAAATCTGGGAGTATATTTTGACCGTTAAACATATAATTACCCTTTAAGCACCGTGTATACAATTGCCTCAAAAAGCATAGTGAATGAGAGAATGGTGTAGAGAATGGACAATTTGTTGAAAACATGAGCATCATGCATCAACCATCCTCTTGTCGTAATCATAGCAGCAAATAAGGCATAGACACCTGCAACCGAGTAGGGCTGCAGTAGCTTCACGTCTGTGAGTATGAGCAAGATTATCGAAATTGACAAAAGCACAGTTGCTATCAACGATGCGTAATAAAGGCCATAATACCACCATTTCAATCCTTCCGGCACTTTCACCATTATTGTAAATGGGATATTGTCCGCACCTTCATCACCTCTGATGACCAACGAATGAATTTCTGGATCTTGGCTGCTCTGACGTTCGATGTATTTTTCCTTCTCTTTCGGCACTATGGCCTCCAGTTGGAAATCTTTTGGTGACCGTGTATAGAACCAGTTATTTGCCGTGGATGATACTGGCTGATAATTGTAACTGAGAGTCTTCTCAACGATAGGTTTCATCAATTTATGTCCCTTCAACCCCTCACCTTCTCCCTTTTGCAAAGAATCATAGTAGGTCAGCTTAATAGTATGACGTTTGCCCGTATAATGGATAAAGCAAGGCTTGCCGTCAGACAAGAAGTAAAGCAGTTTAATTAATTGTTCCTTACTCCAACCAATAGCTGTTGCCATCTTGACATCCTCACCTTTCAATCTTAAAGATAGAAGTTCATATATTCTGTTGCGAGACACAACTGGTATATGTTCGTTCTCCAGATAGATTGTCAACCAGCTCAATCTATCTCTTGTATTGAAGAGGAAATAATCACCATCAGCGAGTCCTTTCAAGTCCTCCAGTTCGTACTCATTAGTCAGTTCAACTCGGTTAGGAGTCTCAAAAACCAACTGCCGCTTCTCTCTGACCACATGACTGATTAACTCACCGAACACCTCTTCATAGAAGCGTGTTGTCTCGCTTAACAGTAGTGTTATAAGCGGATAGTCCGCTGAAAAATGGTTCCAAAAACTATTAGGAAGACTTTCTGGGAAAGCCTCCTTTAGCTTTCGAAAAGGAACGCTCCGCTTTCGTTTGTCATTGAAATCTCCAAAATGACCGTATTCTATCATATTAATTTCAGTGGGCAGACGTTATGGCATCGATCACATTGTCCGTTACCGATAACGCATGAATGGTTTTCTACACGCAGTCGATTTGTGCTTTTCTCATAATCTATGGCACTTTCAAAACCACGATAAACATTAATCGTTTGAGCTACGACTCTCATCACCTTAATGGACTCTATTATAGCTTCATCTGTTATTTCTTCCCCTGTATGCTCGTATCTTGTTACGCAGTTTATGATGTCAGCACAACCATGATAGCAGAGAAATGCTGCACCTATAGCAGCGCTGATGTGGTCTTGTCCTATAGCTGTATCAGTTGGAATAGGACCAAGAGGCATAATAGGAGCATCGAACTGTCTAAGCAGATTTGCGTGTTTTCCTATTTTGGCAAGCGAGATATGGCCTACATTTTCAACCATCACATTGACACCTTCCTTATGTAGATATCTACATATCTGCAACTGTTCCTCTGTTTCTTTAGTATGCACCTCATCACAAGCATCAAAGATATTGGAAGGTCTAAAAGTTGCCCCAAGGCTAATTGTCATATCGTATTGTTTTGCGATTGTAATTATCTCGTCGACATGCTCTAAAAAAAGATTCTGTTTGCGAGAATTCTTTGCTATGTCATAGAGACACATTGCTCCACCACGACTTGTGACAGGTATTTCCCTGTCTCGTCTCGCTATTTCCAGTAATCCAGCATTTGCAGTAAAATGAATCGTAACAAAACTCACTTTATCCTTGCCCAGTTGAACAAGATAATCCCGGCATTTACTCCATTCAAGTCCTTTCTCTTTTGAAAATGGAATATATGCAAGAACCGTTCCTACTGGAATGTTCAAGATTTCCTGTATCTGCTTATATAACGGCTTTTCTGCCTGATACAAACTTAAATCCATCATCATATCAGGAATGCAACAACAATCTTTTATTCTACGTATTTTTGTCAATTCACTAAAATACGTACCATTTGTATTGCAGCCGACATTACAATTCAACCTAACTTTTCGCAATTTTATTATCTTATGTCGATTATTAGAGTGTTTTCTCCTTTTCTGTCATCTTGCTAACCACGAACTCCCCAAATTCTGGAGTAGCCCTTACATGGTCAGAGCCCCATTGTAGAGCTTTCAGTTTATTTCCTGATGGCAATACGGTGGCTGTAGATTGCTGTCTTAGGAATTCTTCTCTTATAGTGTGTAACGTAAGATTTATTTGGGGCCAGTTTGCTCCATATTGAGGGGTTTTATTCTTACACCATATATAATATGGCCACTGTTCATCTCCTGGCACAGAGAACTCAACAAGTTGACCTCTATCATTACTAGCGACAAATACAGATATCAACTGCATTGTAATTATTGAATACGCAATAACAACATGACCTTCTTTGATACCATTTGGCCTTCCTCTCTTGGAAAATGTAATCAGATGTCTAGCATCACCATAAAATGCGGTGTTAGGAACTGACTTATGATCTCTACCCAAAGGCTTAAGCCAATAGGTAATGCCTGATTCAGTAATAACAGGCCTGGCAATCATATCTATAAAACTAACATCAATCGTCGGAGACTTAATATCTTCCTTTGGATTGTCATCAATCCATTGTCGCATCTTTGCCAAATCCTTTTCTGATAATTCAATTGATGCATCATTCATTATCTGCTGATGAATGTCGGATATGGTCATCTGATCATTAATAACAACTCCCCACTCATGGTTGTTTTCAAGACCATTTTCAGTAAAGTTCGCAGATGTAACAATTGCACCTGTATAATTTGAATCCCTCTTACCAATATACACCTTCCCATGAAGCTGATTGTCGATTTTCACTGTCAGATGGAATCCTCGTGTTTTTTTCAGTCGGAATAGCTCCAGCAACACGGGAACCTTTCTTAACTGGTCAGGATCCTTTTCCTTCAGCGTTGTTATCAAAGTTAACTCCTGGAATCCGGATGTCAGCCAATTCTTCATCTTATCTATAACAGTCAGCGAGATAAAAGGACTCACTATCAATGCTTTGTTGCTATTGGCCAGCAAATCCTTGACCTCTTCTATATGATTCCTTCTACAATTATTTACGACTCTCATACCTCCTAAATGTCATCATCTCAGTTTTTTCCCTTGCATACCATATGTGGCTGCTACTCGACCAAAGATGCATTGTTTAAGTATAGGTAAAATATCAACGTTATGCCACGGATAGTGATCACAATCAACATCGGCTCTAGCAGTTATATCAACTAAATTATTCTTCTTAAAGCTCTTTTGACACCAGACCTTCATCGGACAAGCAGCAACCATATGATTATTAGGCAACTTTTCTGTGAAGAGTAACTCATGCAGAAACCTGAAAGCTGCGAAAGCTCCAGGTTCACATTCCTGAGGATAACACCGAGGAGAGAACTGAAACATATCGTTAGCTTTATTCAAAATAGAACTGCACCCCAAAAGACTTACGGCTGTTTTCAAGTGGGCATTCGCAAATATCCACCCACCCTGAGCTATTTTCAATATCGCACAAGGATTGTTGATTCTATATTGATATGCCTCGGCAAACACGCCTTCAACGAACTTTTTACATGGCTCGAAATAACTTGCCTTGAAATAACTTCTCAATTGAGTCATTGCATGCCCATTGTACTCTTTTAGTCGGTCAAAATAACTAATCTTCTGTCCGCTTTTGTTTAACATTCTCCCACTAACCCCAAGAAAAAAAACCTCTTCTGCAGTAATTTTCTTTGTTGTTGCGTTCAGCTCATCAATAAGATTCTTTAGCGCTAGGCCTGGCATCCCATGCATAAGGCATGCTTCGCAAGCCGCGATCATCGACATTGTATCGTCATATTTGGGGCAGAATCGTTCAAATATCTTTTGAACCACCCTATATGGGCAATCAGGCGCAGGTTCATTGGGCTTAATAGTGTTTGGATATATATGCTGCTCCACCATATATGCCTGACATTCAGAGATGGCATATTCACCAACATGATACTTGTACTCTTGACCATAACAGTCTGTAAATGTCAACACTGCATCAATCTTAGCATCGATCTTAGCATCAATATCCATTCCATTAGGAATACGCATGGATTTTTCGTATGTGTCGAAATCTGTTATGTGATGGATGGGGGGATCATTTTTAATTCTACCATTACCTATGCTTGTTTTTAGATGCTGTGCATTAATATCAAGATAATAGTCAGTAACAGAAAACGGGTCAAGTGGAACATGTATTCTTTTCTTCTTGATACACCTTGAAGCCCATTTCATATTATCTACAACAACGCAGATTTGGGCATAACCTGAAACAGTTGTCAAATCTTGAAGATAATGAATATATTCATGCAAAAACAAAGCCTCAGTACACGGATTCTGTGGATAATATAACAAATATTGCAAATTATCATTAGTATCCAGATCCATGCATAAAAATGTTGGATAATAGCACCCTTCTGAAGATTCCTTACGATCAAACATGATAACTCATTATGCTCAAAAACCCTTCAATTATCTCTTGAAATATTCGTGTCAAATAGTATATTTTAAGAAAGAATAACAGATTTTTAAGAAAAAATGCTGCAAGCTTAAAAACTAAATCGAAAAGTTGCAGTATAATCTGCAGTACAAAAAGATAAATATAAAAAAAGCGAAATAAATATGAAGAAGAAAGAACTATTCAGGCTGTTTTCAACAATCGTTGAAGTAATCAGCTTATTCGTCACCTTAGTAGGTTGGTTCATTTGATGACCAATCATCGCTTAGGTCTTCGGCATCAGCCGAACAGAGCTTGAATTAAGCTTGCTCTTCGTGAGCCTTTAGGATGCTCTCAGACATATCCAAGTGTCAGGGAGCATCTTCTTTGTCACCACTAATTGTCATCTCAGCCACCGTTCCCTGTGGTTTTCCACAGAGTCTTCTCCTTCCCCCAAGTGCTCAACGGTTCTCCCGCTGATTAGCCATTCCTATAACCAACAAGCGGCCACATTACTATCAGAGTCGTTCAGAAATCATCTGTTCAATGACCAACTTATCAGCCTATTATCAGAATTTCATTAACTTCTCTCAAACACACAAATGTACATACAACTCCATTCGTGAATGAAAATGCTCTGTAATCTGGAAGAACATTCTACCACTCATCGAGAAGTCCTGCACTATTCTTTTCACAAACTTGTTCGCCTTGTATGTAGAATTGAAATTCGTAAAACCCGAAAGTATTTCGTTTTTACTTGCTATCTTCGCATTATAATTTCCTTGTCGTCCATGATGTGGTATTTGCAACATTCCTATGTACGATGATATATGACTCACAAGCAAATCCATACAATGTTCAAACCTTGGTTCCATCACACAATCTCCCGTATAAAGACAACTGCACCTGCTTCTATAAAATAAATAATCATACCATGTGCCTAAATACCTTGCATCAACTCCAAAGTAGTTAAACCACTCACCACGATATTCGATATTATTCGCAGAATAAGAGAACACATTCAGCGAGTTAACATTGATTGCCGTTACATTTCCTATTCCTTTGGGTAAGTTTCTGTATATATCAATCAATTCATTCATATGTTTCTGCACATATGTTGCGTCCGTCAGTTGACTCTTGCTAATCTTTGCATTACGTAGAGCATCTACAAACTTCACATATCTATCGTCATCAAGAATTGTGTTAAACGGGATGTAATACCAGAGATTCTTAAATCTTAGCGGTTGTAGACTCTTAACAACACTGCCGTCATTCATATTTCTCAGGTTTTCTAAAGTCGCATCACTATTTATTATAGCCTCGGTATTGTTGTCTATCCCAAGTATCTTAGCTCCAGTAGCAAACAATCTAAACAAAATATCTGTCACCCCAGTAGAAAACTGACCACGAAAGAAATACCTGTCAGCCAGTAAGAGTACTTTTATCACCAATGGATAGTTGAAAGGTAATATCACCACACTCTTGTCTGTCAAACCACCTATGTTTATTAGATGGTCTATACCACTTATATGGTCTTCGTCCAAGTGCGAGATAAATAGAACATCTACCACCTCTGCATTGCCTGTCGGATTCAGAGTGTTTTCTATTTCCCTATCCAAATGCTTTGTCGATCGCATTTCACCGCAATCATACACAACATTTAGCACCGAGGTCCCATTCTCATCGAGGAACTGCTCTGTAAAGAATGCCCCTTGACCTACAGGATGTAATATTCTCTTAAATACCATAACTAATATTATATCATTTATCCCGTTTTCCGTAATACCATCGCGGCTATCTTTCTTCTCTTGTCCAGCGATTCTATCGCGCTATTTATTCGCCACCATCTTCTTACGATTTCCTATAGGGCCTATATCTCATCCTTTCTATATAACTTTCCACCTTAATCAAAAAATAATTGCTTCGATTCAACTACCGCATCTTCTATCTAATACCCTATCAAATCAAATTTCATCTTTGTATGAAGTTCATGCCAGCGTGCTTCGTCTTTTGGTGTCCCAAAGAAAGCCATGCGAAGATCTTCCTTGCTTCCAAAACCCATATTTTCCATTTCTTCCAGTTTTTCTATAGGAAACTGCTGCTTATTTTTTAGTAGCCTGTGTACTTCTGGAGCCATATTTCCATACTTCTGCTCCAAGGCCAGTGAATTGTTGTTAACAACCATGCCACCCGTGGCATGAAGATATGGTTTGCATTGTTCTACACTTACCTTTTCCATATTAACCCCAAGCTCCAAATCAGGATAAATCCAAGTCATTTGTTCAATTGCCGGGTCGTATGGCGAAACAGCTGTTGGCGAGGCCATTTTCAATTGGTTACATGGTTTGCAACTGGGAATAAGGTTGAAAAAACACATGGCAAGTCCAGGGAATTCATCATCACCTTTGGGATAGAAGTGGTCAAATTCCATTGTTCTACGTTCCTTACCATCTTTCAGTACAATGTCTATAAACTCATGCTCACAATAGGGACATACATTAATCCCCATCTTCTTAAACAGCGTATACGCATTATATGTCTCAGTTGGATCTACATATGTGGTAGGACTACTAGAGAATCTGTTCAGATAGAGACTCTTCATCTCCATGAAAGACAATTTATCCTTTTCTTCTGATGCCCATTTATCAAGCTGCTTTGGAGTTGCAAGAATAAATCTTTTTAGCCAACCATCAACCCCTTCTGAATCAGAGACATCTTCCATTCCTGAAAGAGCAAGTACTCGGCTGTGAAAGTTCGCCTTCGAACTCTCCCTCATAGTGTTCTCCACATAACTTTTCACCGCCTCATAGTGCAATGTCACTAACTCATCGATATTATGGAAATTCAGAAAAATCATAGGTCAGTTATTCTTTTTATCAAATTACTGAATAGACCTCGTATCATATCATCTCCGATACAAGGCACGAGTTTCGCCATATTCTCCACTTCCATTCTATCATCTGCAGTGAGAGCCTTTTTTCTATCCACCATCCTATTAAGCAATTCATACTTGTTTGTCAGGAATAACCTCGCCTGCTCACCTATCGTATACTTCAGGAAGAAACCATCAGCCATAATGCTATGTATGTTAGCGGCAAAATATGGAGTCTCACTTTGCGTGATATGGCACATACCTCTCTCGTCGTAATCCATCTTGATAACCTGATCGGATAGTACATCAGACAACATAAAAGGGGAGTGAGTACTCATAAGCACCTGAAATTCAGCATTTGGATTTCTTCGAGTCAATATGGCTTGCATTTTGCTTATAAAGGTTCGGCACATCTCTGGATGCATATAGCTTTCAGGCTCATCTATCAATAGAAGAATGTTAGGTTGTAAAGCCTGTTCATATTTCTGACCTTGCCCTTGCAATTTCAGTCTTTCCCCGTATTCTTCTATCACACCCCACACTTTCGCATACTGGTATTCACCAGAGCTTACATAAGTCCAATGATAGGGCAACAACATTTGTGGGAACACTTCTGCTTCATCAGGCCGGTATTGTCCCATCCGTTCAAACAAATCTGCCATCGGACTACCCTGTGCCAGGTCAATCTCCATGACTGGTATCGAGAATTCCTCATCTGAGAAATACCTGTCGTCCATCTTCATAAGGATATGATACAAATCCCTCACATCCGATCCTGCCTGCCACACAAGGCCTTTGTTTCCTGTAATTTCGTCGGTGTGAAAATCTATATATTGACACAACCAGTCAATCCTTTTGTCTAATGATATTTTCTCGAAATCAGGAAGTTCTGTAGGATCTTCAATCCCCAAATCATATATTCGAGGTATCCAATAATCAAAAGTCTCCATTGGGAAACCTTCATCCACACAATCAGCCCACTTCCGCAAATAAATGGCGAAATCGGTCATCAGGTCATGAATGAAACGACTTTTAGGAGTTGTTCCTTTTGGATATGTTGCTTTTACCCCTCTTCGTCCAGCAGCTCTGTTTCGCTCTTCCTTCTCTTGTAATCTGCTCTCATAAGTCCAATAATCGCTCTTCATCAAATCTTCATCCAGCTCAAACTTATGAAAGTCTTTCCAGTTGTCGCGCTTAATTACAAATGAAGCCCTTCGCTTTATACTATCCTCGCTGAATTGAGCTAGATAATCCTTCAGATATTCACATTCCAGCGACACGTCAGCCCTCCCCATTTGTGTCAGCATTCTAGGGATAAAGCCGTCCTTCTCTTGAATGCTTTCCATTTTTTTGTCCTCATAAGGACAATTGGCATACGAGTATCTATCAAATGCATTAACTACATAGGTATACTCTCTATCTTTAGACTCGGCATTTCTTGCATCATATATTCTATGATGCTCATAATCGTATCTGAACGTAGCTATTACCTGATTTTTTCCTAGTTCCCATGTCCTGTGTCCGCTTTGCGTATTAAAACCGTCAATCTCCATATTGACAACCTCAGCAAGGAATTCGTCAACAGCTTCTTTCTTATAAAGCATCAAATAACTATGTTCTTTACTTTCATTATAGCGGTCCCACTCGTCCATTCCAAGCAAATGAAGCAGATTTGTCTTTCCTGAACCCGTTTTCCCAACAATCACATGCAGATCACGCATAAAGCTATTACCATACATATAATCCATAGCGGCATTAGGTTCTTTGCGTACTATACGAAGAGCCGATCCGTCCAAGTTCACAGAAAACTTGTCCGAAAGATTTATCTCTTGACGCTCTATGTTTCTGAATCTTTGTATGTATATATAAATTAGCTTCATGTTCTAGATAGAGTTATGATTAGAACATTAATAACCATTCCTTAAACACCTCCACATTAACTCTGTTATATAGGTAGTCCATATCATGTGCAGTATTATTAAAACCAACAAGCGGCCATATCACTATTGGAAGTTGTTCTCAAACCAATAGCTCAATGACCGACTTGTCTGTATCTTGCTACTTGCTAAATTCGTTCGATTACCATCATTTGTGGCCATAGAACTCCTTATACCACTCTGCGAATTTTCTCAATCCCTCTCTCAACGTTATCTTTGGTGTAAACCCGAAGTCACGTTCAAGGGCTGTGGCATCCGCATAGGTGGTTGGTACATCACCGGGCTGCATGGGAACAAGCTGCTTGTGTGCCTCGAAGTCGAAGTCTGCGGGAAGGACTCCGGCACGAACCAGTTCTTCTTGCAGGATGTTTACAAAATCCAGCAGGTTCTCTGGCTGACCGCCACCAATGTTATAAATTGCGTATGGTGGGATGGGCAGGCCATCTTCACCCTTCTTACGCTCTGGAGCACCTTGCATCACGCGATACACGCCCTCTACGATGTCATCGACATAGGTGAAGTCACGACGGCAGTTGCCGTAGTTGAATATCTGGATGGTCTCGCCCTTCAGCAGTTTGTTGGTAAAACCGAAGTAAGCCATATCAGGGCGACCAGCAGGGCCATATACTGTAAAGAAGCGCAAGCCTGTTGTGGGGATGTTATACAACTTTGAATAACAATGCGCAAACAACTCATTGCTCTTCTTTGTAGCTGCATATAGCGACACAGGATTATCCACTCTGTCATCTGTGCTGAATGGAACCTTCTTGTTGCCACCATACACGCTCGATGATGAAGCATATACCAAATGCTCTACGGGATAATGCCTACAAGCCTCTAAGATGTTATAGAAGCCTATCATGTTGCTCTGAATATAGGCATCAGGATTGGTGATGCTATAGCGCACACCAGCCTGAGCAGCCAGATTCACCACAACGTCAAAGTGGTACTTCTCGAACAACCCATCAATTAGTGCCTTGTCAGCTAAATCACCCTTGACGAACTCATATTCAATTCCCGCTGGCTTAGCCTTCTCAATCTCACTGAGTCGATAATCTTTCAGTGTCGGGTCATAATAATCATTCAGATTATCCAGTCCCACAATAGTACCCTCACTCATTTCTTTAAATAAGCGTAGTACCAAGTTCGAGCCAATAAATCCGGCACTTCCTGTAACTAATATTGTCTTCATTCTCTAATTCAAATTTTTGATTAATCTCTCTTGAAAATATCGCGAGTATAAACTTTCTCCTGAACATCATCCAATGCCTCGTCGTAGCGATTAGCAATAATGGCATCGCTCTGCTTCTTAAACTCTTCCAAGTTATTCACAACACGAGACCCGAAGAACGTTTCACCATCCTTTAACGTTGGCTCATAGATGATGATATTGGCACCCTTTGCCTTTACACGTTTCATGATGCCCTGGATTGCACTCTGACGGAAGTTATCGGAATTAGATTTCATCGTCAGACGGAACACACCGATGGTCACTTCCTTCTCTGCGCTCTCACTCCAGTCACTATTAGCAGTATAGTAACCAGCTTTACGCAGCACTTCGTCTGCAATAAAGTCTTTACGAGTACGGTTACTCTCCACGATAGCCGTCATCATGTTCTGAGGTACATCCGCATAGTTGGCCAACAACTGCTTGGTGTCCTTAGGCAGACAGTAACCACCATAACCAAATGAAGGATTATTATAATGTGTACCGATACGAGGATCAAGACCTACGCCAGATATGATAGCCTGACTATCCAATCCTTTCACCTCTGCATAAGTATCCAGCTCATTAAAGTATGATACGCGCAAAGCCAAATAGGTATTGGCAAACAACTTCACGGCCTCTGCCTCCGTCATTCCCATAAACAGCGTATCGATATTCTCCTTGATAGCACCTTCCTGTAGCAGTCCGGCGAACGTCTTAGCCTTCTCTTCTGCCTCTGGATTACCTATCGCAGTAATTGCTGCATTTTCTTCATCCCATTTTCTATTCCTATCAGCAGGCAGAATCTTCGGATAGCCTACGATGATGCGAGAGGGATAGAGGTTGTCATACAACGCCTTGCTCTCACGCAGAAACTCTGGTGAGAACAGCAGATTAAACTTCTTCCCCTTCAGCGCTGGGTCTGTCAAGAACTTCAGCGCATACTTTACATACAGCGAACGGCAATATCCCACGGGGATAGTACTCTTAATCACCATCACCGCATCCGGATTCACGCTCAGCACGAGGTCAATCACATCCTCGATATGATGCGTATCAAAGAAGTTCTTTTGCGGGTCATAGTTCGTCGGCGCCGCAATCACCACAAAGTCAGCATCCTTATAGGCAGCCTTACCATCCAGCGTTGCCGTCAAGTCAAGCTCCTTCTCCGCCAAATACTTCTCAATATACTCATCCTGAATAGGCGAGATCCTTTTGTTGATTTTCTCCACCTTCTCAGGAATTACGTCAACAGCCGTCACGTGATTATGCTGAGCAAGCAGTGTCGCTATGCTCATGCCCACGTAACCCGTTCCTGCAACTGCAATTTTCATCGTTTTCAATAATAAGTTAGTTTCTATAGTGATTATTTTCCGTATTTTTCAACGGCCTCGTAATATGTATCGAGGCTACCGATATCAAATCGTCCGGCACTCATTGGCCAGGCATGCATAGTGGTATTCTCCACCATATAATGCGCGAGATTGCCTGGCGCATCCTTGCCGCAACCATTCTCAACAGAATGCCGTACCAAGTCGAGGTCTTTCTTTAGATAGATATAGAATGGTGGAACTGCCCAGTGGCTCTTAGGCATCTGAGGTTTCTCTTCCATTCCAAGTACCTTGTGGTTAGCATCCAGTTCCACAACACCTGTACGCTGCAGTTTCTCTATCGATGGCTGCTCATGGCACATAATGCAACTCGTCTGTTTCTCCTTCGCAAAGTCCACAAACTCCTGGAATGAGAAGAACAGCAGGTTATCAGCTGCCACTACCAACAAATCATCATCGATGTGGAGCTTATCCATGGCAAACAGCAAATCGCACACAGCTCCAAGACGAGTTTCATTTGTCTCTGTACCATCATCCACGATGGTAATAGGTTTGCTATAGTGCAAATCTTTCTTCCAATCTTCGAAAATGCCAGCAAACTTATGGTTGGTGATAATAATATGTTCATCTATCTCAGGAATCCTGTCAATATCATCCAACATTCTTCCCAGAATAGTATTCTCGCCAATTTTCAGCAATGGTTTAGGGAAATTCTTAGTGAGTTCTCCCAAACGTGTAGCATATCCCGCTGCAATTACAATATTTTTCATACCTTATACAAATCTTGCTCCGTCATCTGGTTTCACCCAGAACACTTGGAACGTCTTTTCATATTCTGGGAACTGCTCCAGATACTTCTCTGTGAGCACCTTCTGAATTTCCTCCTTATAGGCAGGATCTACGAGGGCGATACAAGCTCCTTTGAAGCCAGCCCCAGAGAACCTTCCCCCATATACCCCAGGCAATGAGCGCATTATCTCATAGATAGCTATCAGCTCAGGACTACCACACTCATAGTTATGGATGCTACTCTCACACGAGTCAAACGACAGCTTACCGAACAGCTTCATATTACCTGTTTCCCAGGCCGTTACACCCTGCCGCACTCTACGATACTCACTATAGAAATGCTCAGCCCTGCGGGCAAATCTCGCCGGCATCGCAATGCGAGTCTTTTCAAACGTAGCCTTCGGGATATCCCTCAGGAAGGTCTTGTCGAAGGTTTTCAACGGCTGGTCTGTATAAGCTAACATATTCCATGCAGCTGTTTTGCACTCATACACTCGGAGGTTGTAGTCCGAGTTTACCAGCGAACGTGTTAGTCCGGAGAAGAAGATACCAATCTCAAACTCTGGCATATCGGGATTTCGCTTAATGATACGCCAATCATTCGAGTCACAGTCGAGGAACAATAGACCATCTTTCTTTCCCAGTGCAATACAAGCCTGGTCAAGCAAGCCGTTATTCAGCCCAATATACTCTCGTTCAGCCTCCGATGCAATCTTCACCACCTCGAATGGCTGCAATGTAATATCATTCGCCTTGGCAAACGCCATCACATAAGCAATCAGCACCGCAGCCGACGAAGACAGTCCTCCTACTGGCAGCGAACCCTGTATCACGCCCGTAATACCCCGCTTCAGTTCAAACCTCTTGCGTAGTGCATACTTCGCACCACGGGCATAATCACCCCAATGGTGCTCACGAACCTGTGAGGGCTGGTCAATCTCAAAGTCCACCACTCCCTCAAACGTCATACTCTCCAGATGCACATGGCCATCCTCGTTCACGTCAAACCACAAGTCCACACCCTTGTCTATGGCAAAACCGGTAACGAGGCCATGCTGGTGATCCACATGCGCCCCCAATGGGCAAACCCTATACGGGCTAAAAATATGATATTGATACTTTTCCATTGATTTACTCTTTATGTTTTCCCCATTGCGGCCAAAAGATGTATGAACAAAACTGCCATATACCTTTCAGGATCTCTTTTCCCCTTTCCATACTTCATCCTCCTCCAGCGGATGATAAGGACCATCCTTGGCTTCAAAGAGGATGGTGCCTGACTCCAGACACTTCAAGCTATGCCACTGACCTTTTTCGATATTCAGCACCACCCCACCAGGCACCATATCAATGGTATCCGTCAGACGCCCTTCAGAGTCATAAAAATACTCCTCAAAGTGCCCACGAATGCAGACACACGTCTCGGAAGAACCCTTATGTCTATGTATAGGCATCACCGTTCCGGGCTCCAGCGCATTCAGCATCCGTTGCGACTGGTCGTCAGCGGAATTCCGCAGATCCAGGTTGCAACGCAACCGTTCAGAAGCTTTGGCCTTGCCAGTTAATTCATCCAGTATTTTCTTATCAATTACCATAGTGTTTATATCGAAGCTGGTTTCAAAATCTTAGCCCAGATTCCCGTCCAAAAACTTACCCACCGACTTTCACCATAACACATTTCCTGTTTCCAGGCATTCCCCTGCCAACGCTTATATTTATAGATTACACGAGGAAAAAAGCCTTGGGGCTCTGCCGAAGTATATTCCGGTTCAAGAATATCCTCCAGCCCCCTTTCCTTCAATTCTGGAACAAATTGCACTGACGGAAAGATGTTAACCGGAAATCCCATATCCTCCACACAAATAGCATTGATACAACTCACAAATTCTTTCATGTGGAACTTATCCAGCATACCATCCAGCCACACCCAATCCACTTCCTTGGTATGCTTCTCCACAAAGAACGCCCAATCAAGCACCTGCCTTAGCGTAATCTCAGCAGCCGCAAAATGACTAACCATGTGGCGAATCAAGAACAATGCATGCAGATTAGGCGACGGCAAATATACCTTCTCCCCATTAACTTCTACTGCATGAGAATCATCTTGTCCAAGTTGTTTAAAAATCTTCTCTAGTTCAGCACTCGACTTATGAGCATGCACATTCACAAAGTCATAGTGATTCTCAACAGTAAATCCATGCCAGTCAAATACCGTATGGTGGTGATGACTTGAATCAATCTTGGAACTTGGATCATGAAACTTGGAACTGGCAGCCAATGCTGCATCAGCTTCTTTCTGTTTCCCAAATAGCCAGATATCAATATCCCCACAAGGCCGGTGCTCAGGCTTTGGCCAATTAATGCCACAGACATACCCTTTCAGCACCATCATCTTATACCCGTGAGCATTGTACCAGCCTGCCAATTCTGCTATTGCGCGCAAGTATAACTTATAGCGGTTTTCATAGCTCTGAAAGACCTCGCCTATCCACTGTAAAAGCAACTCTTTAGGCGGCCGTTTAGCGTCCGGCAATTGCTCTATCCCATCCACGACAACAGCCGTGAGTCCCTGCTTGTCCGCAAGGGTTTTTATGGCCTGCCAGTCCAGAACATCAGGTAGAGTACTGCTATGCCCTATCCCCATGCGTACCAGAGACAGAAATGAGTATTTGTTAGCAGATTGCACTCTTAATGGTCTCCACAATATACTTCACATCCTCATCGCTCACATACGGTCCTGCAGGGAGGCACATACCCACCTTAAACAAAGCCTCCGAAACCCCATTCACATAAGCAGGAGCATTCTTATATACCGGCTGCTTGTGCATAGGTTTCCATAGCGGACGGGCCTCAATCTGAGCCTGATCCATCAGCACACGCAGGGCTTCCACATTGGCGTTAGGCTCACAGTCGGTATGCGCACTCGTTGCAGCGTGTATCACACCCGCAGCACCACCCACAGCACCCGTCACGATGGTCTTGTATGCATTCTCCTGCCCCTTAATCTTCAGGTTCTCATCCAGCGTGATGGTACACAGCCAGAAGTTAGAATCATAGCGGCTGTCAGGATTTCCGTGCACCTTGATGCCCTTCACATCCTTTAGCATCTCCTCATACAAAGCCTGCACGTGCTTATGGTGAGCAATATGGTCATTCACCACCGTCATCTGTCCACGGCCAATACCTGCACAGATATTACTCATACGGTAGTTATATCCTATCTTCTCATGCTGATAGTAAGGATAGCTCTCTCGATACTGAGTAGCATACATCATAATCTCGCGCCACTCATCCTCGTTGGCGGTAATCAAGGCACCACCACCACTGGTGGTAATCATCTTGTTGCCATTGAACGACAGAACGCCATATTTACCAAATGTACCCAACACCTGACCGTTCCAGCGGCTACCAAAACCTTCAGCCGCATCTTCCACCACGGGGATTCCATACTTATTGGCAATCTCCATAATACGGTCAATCTGATACGGCATACCGTAGAGAGCCACCGGCACAATAGCTGCAGGTTTCTTGCCCGTTTTGGCTATACGGTCTTTAATAGCCTCCTCCATCAGTTCCGGATCCATATTCCACGAATCCTTCTCCGAATCCACAAACACCGGCGTTGCACCAAGGTACGTTATCGGGTGGGAAGACGCACAGAATGTGAAGCTCTGCACTATTACCTCATCACCGGCCTTTACGCCAGCCGCCAACAGTCCCAAATGCACTGCAGCTGTGCCAGCACTAAGTGCAACGACCCGCTTGGACAGACCATCATGCCCGGCCGGACCGGGCATCTGGTTCACAAAATCCTCCAGGTCTTTTTCAAACCCATTCACGTTCGGTCCCAGGGGTACCACCCAGTTGGTGTCAAAGGCTTCTTTGATGTATTTCTGTTCTAAACCTTCATCAGACATGTGCGCAAGGCACAGATAGATTCTTTTTCTCTCTGCCATAATATATGATTTTATTTATTTCCCTTGAAGTGTGCCATAATGGCATTATACGTATGCTCTACCAGATAATTGTTCTTCAAGAACTCGTATCCTCGCTCTCCCATTGCTTTCCTATCTGATGCCAGCATCTTATCTACCAGAGCCGTGAAATCCTCTGGTTTCACACTTTCACACCAATACCCATATCCGTTCTCTTCAGCTATCTTACCAATATCTGTGTTCACGTCAGTTGCACATACCACTGGCATCTTATACTCCAGATAACTCAGCAATCGTGACGGATAGTTAGGGATGGTAAACCTATGGTCAAGGAATATCATTCCCACATCACAGGAGCGTACCAACAAATCGTAATCTGCCTTTGGAAGTCCCTGCATTAATTTAACGTTATGGTTAAGGTTAGCGTTATACCACGCTTCCAAGCGTAGATACTCCGTACCCGTTCCTACTACCACAAAGTAACAGTCCGTCCTTTTCTTATTCGCATCCAGACATTTTACCAGATAGTCTATTCCTTGCGGCTTACCCAGATTACCGCCATAAATAAAGATGGGTTTGTCTGTGGGCAATTCATACTTCTTTCTTATATAGTACCTTTCCGCTTTTACCTGTCCTGGCTCCATTTCCTCACATTTCAGTTCCAAACTATTTGGTGCCACCTCTACCCTCTTTACATCAATCTCTGGATTATTCTTTAACAAGAACTGAACATTCGCAGGACTCATGCATCCAATATAATCTGAGACCTCGTAAAGGGCCTTCTCTTTGTTCCTAAAGAACTTATATAGCAACCCTTTCACGCCGGCAGTTTTCATCATACCAATGTCGACAGCATTCTGAGGAAAGATATCTTTCAGCTGGAGATATGATATGGCTTGTGGATTCTCACGTTTTAGGTACTTCACCACATTGGTAAAAGTGATGGGAGGTGTACTATAAGTGATTAAATCAAACTTTACGTCTCCCAAATACTTCTTAATGGCAGACTTGAACTGGCGCTCTATCAGGAGTGTACCTATCCCTTTCTCTACAATGTTCGTTTTCTGAACATTTAGCGTCTTCACATTCAGAATCTTCACGCCATGGCTATCAACTAGGGAGGTCTTTTGACCTAGTCTTCTTTCTGCAGATTTAACAATGAAAACCTGATGCCCTGCGTTCCTAAATCGACGCATCAGGTCATGATAAATTCCCCGTTCTTCAATATCAGAAATCGGGGCAAGTGTCATGAAAACAACATTCATCTTACTCGTGAAACTTGATCGGTTTTGCAGGAACACCAACAGCAGTGCAATGAGCAGGTAATGTCTTTGAAACCACTGCACCTGCACCAACTATGGTATAATCCCCTATTTCCAATTGATTAATAATCTTGGCGCCCGTACCCACATAGACACCTTCTCCTATATTGACTTCTCCGGAAATATTCACAGATGGCATGAAGGCTGCATAATCGTTGATGACCGTATCATGGCCAACCGTGCACTGAAGATTCAGAATAACAAAGTCCTTGATGACTATATTGGTCGTAATCATTACTCCAGCACAGAAGATACCGCCCTTTCCTAACTCCACATAATTTTTATCTCCTATCCATACGGATGGATGAATCAATGTTGGATACGTCACATTTGGATTGTGAATCTTGTCAAGAATATTCTTCTTGATTACAGGGCTACCAATACTGATGGCAACAGCAATCTCAGTTTCCCACTTATTCAAATCCTCCGCTGTACCCAAGGTTCGATAACCATTTATATTCAATCCCTTTTCATAACCGTCATCAAAGAAACCTACAATATTCCACTGCGGTTCCACTCGATTGATATCCTGAATCAGTGCAAGGACTTCACGCCCGAAGCCACCTACACCAAAGATTGCGATGTCTTTCATCTGTTATTCTTTACCTACTATAAATACATAATTTGTTGTGGCACTTCCGCCAATATTCAACATCATGCCATTCTTTGCATTCTTAACCTGATAGTTACCTGCTTTACCAGTCACTTGCTTATACAGGTCAAGGAACATACGAGCGCCAGAAGCACCTACAGGATGACCGCAACCAATCAAACCACCAGATGGATTAATGGGTTTAGCACCATCGAAGGCAATAACACCATTCTCTACAGCCTCATACTCTTTGCCAGGTTCTGTAATACCAAAGGCAGAGATTGCGGCATACTCGCTGGAAGTGAAGCAGTCGTGGGTCTCAAACACGTCAATATCATCAACGGTCAAACCGGCACGTTTGTAAGCATCCAAGCAAGCCTGTCTTGTCCAAGGCAATACATATTCACTTCTAGCATTATCTGCTATCTTCTTATCAAAGAGCATAGGTGCGGTACGGTGGCCATATCCTTTCACAACTGGCCTGTCTGTAAGCCCATGCTCTTTAGCATACGCTTCAGAACAAAGTACAACCACAGCAGCACCATCAGTTACCTGAGAGCAGTCACTAACACCAAGCAAACCACCTACACACATATTGGATTCTGTTCCTCTATGGCTAGCCTCCTCATAGTTCATAAACCACTTGCGGGTTTGAGCCAGCGGATTGCGTTTAGCATTACCATAGTTGATGCAAGAGATCTTTGCCAATGCATTCAGGTAACGCTCCTTATCCAATCCATACTTCTCAATGGTAGCGTCTGCCAAACGTCCAAACAACTTAGGGAAAGGCAGATCAATGCCCTTACCTTCTTTCTCATAATAAGCAGCTCGACCAAGTATATCACCACCCTTCTTGGAATCTACAGACTTCATGATCTCCCAGCCTACTACAATGCACACATCATATTCTTCCGCTTCAATCTTGCTAATAGCGGCATCGAGTGCTACAGAACTTGATGCACAAGCCGCTTCATATCTTGCAGAAGGAACGCCATAGAAAGCGGGATTCACTTCCGTCAAGAATGCGCCAAGGTGTCCCTGACTGATATATTGCTCAGCAATAAAGTTGCCCACAAAAGCTGCCACACGGTTTTCTTTGTTCAAGGCCACCATTTCATCCAGCGTGAAGTTGGCATCCTTGAAGCCGTCTGCCACAGCCTCTTTGAGCATGGCTATCATGCCCTTACCTTCCTTTGTCCAGTTGCGCTCAAAGTCGGTCTGAGCACCACCCATAATATATACTTTCTTTTTCATAGTGCTCTCCTCCTTATTTTGCTTTAAAGAATATACGGTAGTCGTATTTCGACTTTATCTCTTCACCAATGATGTGGTCAATATCCACATTATCCAGAACTTCTGGTTTAAGTCTTTCTTTCATCAACTGACCAAGGTCACACACGTTCTGGAATGCTTCCATCATTGCAAAAGGAGGACACCAGGTAAATCCGGTGGCCATCACATCGTCAGCTACACGAAGGTCGTAACCTACATGTTCAGCCGTATAAAGGGCGTACACTATGTATCTCAACAAGAAACGCAAGCAGATGTCTGCATCCTGACTCTTGTTAGTGATCAGTTCCTTAATGGCTGAATCATAATCACCCACCTTCAAGAACTCTTTCATACGGATGGCGAACGGGAAACTGTATTTGATCTCATCACGATACATACCCGTCTTGATGTCATATACCATCATCCTCTTGTCGCCATTGTCATACTTAATGAGCTTATAAAGACCTTGACCGGATTTACGACCAAGTTTCTTCTCGTCAATCAGTTTCTGAACGTATGCGGGCAGCACAAATCTATGATGAACATAGTCTTTTGTGTTCTCATAGATATTATCCACAATCGCCTTATGCACATCCAGTCCCACAAAGTCTGCTGTTGTAATAGGAGGCATAGTGCGTCCTGTGAACGGGCCAAGAAGGGCATCAATGTAGTCAATACCACCATTATCCTGATACTTCTCAGCATACTGCAAGGCCTCATTCATCACATAGAAACCAATACGGTTTCCAAGGAATGCGGGCAGATCTTTGCTTTCAGCAACGGTACGGTGAAGTACGTTGGTCAGGTAATCCTTCAATTCTCCATACAGGTTCATATCGCTATAGGGAGAAGCCGTCAGTTCACACAAAGTCAACTGATACGGAGGGTTGAACATATGAACACCAAAGAACTGGCTCCTCACCTCTTCAGGATAGCATTCTGCAATCCTTGTAATAGAGAGGCCAGATGAACCTGTGCAGGCAATGGCTCCCTTTTTCAGAGACTGTCCAATCTTGGTATGGAGACCTATCTTCAGCTCCAGGTTCTCAGCCGCACTCTCAAACACCAGGTCGGACGCTTTTACACACTCTGCCAGCATACTGTAGTCCACCGGAATCAGGTGGTTCACAATGCTGTCTGCCTTAACTGTCTTTCCGGCCTTCAATGCGGCCTTCTTAGACTTGTCCTTGTCACGGCTTACCATATAAACCGTGGCATCACCAAACGACGCAAATATTCCAGATACGTTAGTACCCATTGTGCCGTTTGCGCCAACGACTGTGACAGTCTTTATCTTTAACATACTTATTTTGGTTTCGTGATTTTATTCTATATCAATTTGTACCGTCAAACGCCTCCATCGTGGCTGCTGTAGCGGAGTTGATATCTTTTCGCATCAACACATTCTTTAGCGTAATAAATATTACCTTCATATCCGTCAATAGTGAAACATGATCCACATACCACACATCTAATTTGAACTTTTCTGACCAACTGATAGCATTGCGCCCATGACATTGAGCCCAACCAGAGATTCCGGGCCTTACTTCATGACGGCGGGCCTGTTCAGGGGAATATAGAGGCAGGTACTGCACCAATAGAGGTCTCGGGCCAATCAATGCCATATCTCCTTTCAGCACATTAATTAATTGTGGGAGTTCATCAATAGAAGTAGAGCGAACGAACTTACCAACCTTAGTCAAGCGCTTCTCGTCTGGAAGAAGATTACCCTCAGTATCCCGCTCATCCGTCATAGTTTTATACTTAATGACTTTAATTATCTTTCCATCCTTACCAGGTCGCTCCTGAAAGAAGAATGCACCCGCCCCCTTGTTCGCAAAATGGAGCCAGATAGTAACAACCAATAGAATCGGACTGATAATTATCAAAACTATCAGCGATATCCAAAAGTCAAAAAATCGTTTAAAAAAGTGCTTATACATTACAATAATTCAACTTATTCGTGATATACTCCAGCCTCAGTAAGCTCCTGTTCACTCGGAGCCGTAATCAAAACAGCTCTCAACCTGCCATAGAACACAAACATACTACCACCAGCAGCAGCATGAGCACCAGCTTCCTGGATGACCTGTTTTAAATCTTTGATTCCTCCCGCACCACCAATAGCAGTTACAGGCACTTTGACCGCATCAGCAATTATCTTGACCAGTTTCAGGTCATATCCTTGCATCATGCCATCACGGTCAATGCTGTTGATAATAATCTCACCACATCCCATCTGCTCAGCCTCTATTGCCAACTCGCGAGGATGCTTGTCAATCACCTGCTGACCGTCACAAATCACGCATTTGTATTCGCCTTCAATCAACTTGGCATCAATAGAAGCAACAATACTCTGGCTACCATACAGTCTCACAGCCTCACGGACCATATCAGGATTTGTAATCAAAGAGGTATTGATAACCACCTTCTCATAACCTATGGCCAACAACTGGTGAACTTGATCAATAGTAGTCACACCACCGCCACAGCTCAACGGCATAAATGCTTCACTGGCTATGTCCTTCAACAGTTCAAAGTCAGGCTCACGATGATTTTTGGTGGCTCCAATATCCAATATGGCCAGTTCATCAATACCCTTGCGATTGAAAATCTTAACCGCATTCACCACATCACCCAAGTAAGTGCGTTTCCCAAACTGTACAGTCTTGATACAGTCACGGTCGTCTATCAACAAGACGGGAATAATTCTTGGTCTTGTAAACATATTAGCACCTCCTTACAAAATTTTCGAGTAGGGCCATTCCAAAGTCATGGCTTTTCTCTGGGTGAAACTGTACGCCATAGATATTATCCCGTACCACGGCACAAGCGAACTCATAGCCATAGTCGCAAGTCATCAGCACATTCTCCTTGCTATCACACTTGGCGTGATAGGAGTGAACAAAGTAGTAACGTTGCCTGCCTGTCAGTCCTTCAAGCAAGGGACTCTGCTGTTGGAATTCCACAATATCCCATCCCATGTGAGGAACTCGCAGGTTGGTATCATCCAACTGGAAGCGAACAGACTCAAAAGGAATCAGGTTCAATCCTTCCAGTCTCCCCTCTTCACTCTTCCGTCCGAGCAGTTGCATGCCTAAGCAAATACCAAGGACCGGTTTCTTTTCCTTAAGAGCTTGCTCCTTAATGAAGTCTACCAATCCGGTTTCAGTCAGTTTTGACATACCGGCATCAAAAGCTCCTACACCAGGGAGTATGATTCTATCTGCTTGCGCTATTTTACCTTTATCAGCTGTGATGACAGACTTTTCGCCTATCACCTTCAGCATATTGGCAATCGAACCCAGATTGCCTAATCCGTAATCTACTATCGCTACCATCTTACTATCTGATATTACGGTTTTCAATTCCAAATAACCTACTGAAGAAGACGCCTGTCTTCAAAAGCCACAAAGAGTTCTTGTAATCCTCCGGTGTTTTGTTGGGCCTGGCAATAATCTCTTCAAACTCTTCTGTAGAAACTCCAAGTTTCTTGGCAATATAGGCCTTGTCAAGCTCTGCCTGCTCAGGGTCGTAAGGTGGCTGCTCCAGAATCTTCAAAGCTTCATCACGAGTCATGGTTCCAGCCAGAATCTCGTTGCTCAATACATTTTTTCTGGTGTCAAACCCGAACTTGTGTGGCATATAGTAACCTTCAAAAAAGCGGGTAAACACATTCTCGTAATGCTTGTTGGCATACTTGGTCCAGCCGTACTTTTCGTGAAGCAATTCCTCAGCCTTGGCCTTGTCATAAACCACATAATCCAAAGGATATACGCGAGTCATGCCATAGAACAGCTTGTATATAATCTTATATTTCAAAATGCCACAAGTAGGATAGGTTTTCATCTCACGTTGTCCAAACTTTCGGTGAATATCCTTAGCCATCCTCAGGTCGTTCATATGAAGCCATTCCATAGGGGGCCGTATAAATTCAGTCGCACTGTTGGAACCTGTCAGAACATACTTAATACGGTGTTTTACTGCATAATTATACAAACCAGCGAAAATCGCATGGTCTTGCGGAAAGTCTTGTGATGATATGGAAGCTTTGAAGAAAGATAATTGTAAATCTGCCATTTCTTTCCAATTCACCACCTCGGTATACATATCGAGGTCAAGACCTTTTACTATCTTCTCGATATTCTCTACCGCCACATTCAGGTTCCAACCGGTATCTACTACAAACACCAGTGGTCGTAAATGCATCACCTCTTTGGCTATATAAGCAAGATAACTACTGTCAGCCCCTCCGCTTAAGCCAAGGATACAATCATAATCACTTTCCTTTCCCGCTTTCCTAATCTTTTGGGCTAATTTTCCAAGCCTCTCAAAATCATTTTCTTTCGGTTTCCAATAGGGTTTAATCCTTTTCTCAAAGTTCCTGCAATGGTCGCAAACGCCATGCTCGTCGAAACTAATCTTCGAATCTGTAGTATCCATAACGCACTGTGTACAGCGCTGATACTCTCTCTTTTCCATAAATGCTTTTTTTGTTATTAGTGTAAACCTCCGGACCTGCCACTAAAAAGCAAAAACAGGGGGTTTCCTTCGGTACATTATTATTTTCTAATTCTATGATCTAATCCCAGCATTTGATAAAGCTTAATACCCAGATTGAAAGCCCAAGTATTGTTTTTATACTTTCTGCCATCATAACCCTTATCAAAGTATGATTGCAGTTCCTCTTCGCTTATCTGAAGCTTCTTGGCAATAGCCTTGAACATCTTCTGGCCTTCTTCATCCGTCATGGGCGGTTGCTCCATTTCCTTCAAGGCATCTTCACGAGTCATCTGTCCTGTCATAACCAAGCTGGAGTTCCAGGCCATACGGATGTCCTGACCATAGCGTTTAGGATTCCACCAACCTTCCACAAACTTTGTAATCTCATCCTCGAAGTGCTTCTGTCCATAAGGCTCATAGCCATATTCCTTTGCCAACGTATCCACCATTTGTTTTTTGGTCAGAGGGATAAGATTCAGTGGTTGTACTGTCTTTACACCCTTCACATAAGGGAGCCAGAACTTATGTTTGAAGCCTGTCGTCCAAACATAGTGTTTAGGAATCGGGCACCCGTTCTTGCGAAGAACATCTTGAACAAATGTCTTATCTGCTGTCTGATAGCCAGAGCCCCACGATGCAGGATCTGCCACTGCTTCCGTAGCAACATTGAAACCATTGAGGATATACTTGATACCCATCTTCTGTGCAAAATGGTCAACCATAGCCACGAAGCAATGATCTTGAGGCACATCTAGGCCTATACCAGCCTTAAAGAAAGCTATCTGCATCTGACGCATTTCCTCCCAATCCAGCACTTCATTGTGGAACTTCACGCCCATCTTTGCCTCCATCTTTTTTAGGTTGTCAACAGTAACGGGCAAATCCCAGCCACAATCAATATGGAACACAAACGGTCGCAAACCCCATTCAGCTATTGCGAGATGAAGCATATAGCTGCTATCCAAACCGCCACTAAGTCCAAGAAGGCAGTCGTATTCTTTACCTTCGCCACACTTTTTTATGTCAGCAATGAGGTTCTTCAACTCCTCTTCGTGACCTTTACCATGATTCCACCAGGGAAGAACTCTCTCCTCATAATCATGACAGCGGTCACATACCCCATTCTCGTCCAATACCAAGTTTGTATCGGTAGTGTTCATTACACAGTGCTTACACACTTTGATTTCACTTTTCTCCATAAATAGTAAGCAGCCAATTCTGACGTTTAGCCCTAAAAGGTTGCCCTTTCAGGTAAAACACATTAAAATTGACTAAGTTTTTTATTGTTTTTTAAGCTGCCTTATAAACACCAAGTGTCATAGGCAACATATTTTCGTAATCTGTTCGTCCAGCAGCAATGGCTGCAAAGAGGTTCTTAAAATATTTCAATACTGACAGTCCCATCATCTGACAAGTAGCGATGAAGGTATGATACAAGGCAGACATCTCAGCCTTGGCATGATTGCCAAAGAATAGAGAGTTCTTCCGTTCAACTGTCAACGGTCGTATATTGCGCTCTGCGATATTGTTGTCAATATCGTATCGCCCATCTTTCCTATATGTGAATAGTTGCTTCCAGAATTTGTTCAGATATCGCAAGGCTTTCTGCATCATGTCTCCCAAGTGAGCATTCTCATCTAAAAGAAGTTCGTTAAGCCTTGTGCTCATCGCTATCATGATGTCTGTTGTCCTGCTGTCATTGCGTCGTCGTTTTATCTCATCCGGTGGAAGATCCTGTAACTTATACTCATCTTCAAATCCGTATAGCTGACCGATCCATTCTAGGAAACTGAGAGCTCGTTCATCCCCACCCTGCTCATAAGCATATTTGAATTTTGCTCTTGCATGAGCCATGCAGCAGAGATGATCAACATCATCAAGCTCGTTGTCTATATACATATATACATTATAGCCATCGCTCTGCAATGCTGCTATCTGAGTGTCCTTAAGGATGTCACGGAGTACCTCACGGCCACGACTTCCATCATCATAGAGATAGATGACAATATGGGCTGCCTTGTTGACAAGGCACCAGATATACTTCTTCTTATAGCCACCTACTTCCATACGCACACGGCACCAAGTCTCATCGCAGTTCACGATGGCATCCTTCTCCAAAGCCATTGCTAAAAGATACGGAATCATCTTCTTCAGATGAGGAACACCTTTACCCAGCCAATTAGACAATGTGCCGTCACAGATCCGCATATCTTCTTCCATCAGTCGCTTCAGTTCCCTGTAGAAAGGTGTCTCCATCAGATATTTGTTGAATATGATGTAGGCTATCAAATCACTTGTGGCATGGGTGCCAGGAACGCGCCTGAAGGATTCCACATTCTCGTCATCATAAGGAAGATAAGCAGTCTTAACCTGTCCATCCTTTGTCTTATAGACTACCATCTGGCGGTCATGCTGGATTATCTCGACATGCTGTTCAAAACTGTATTTCTGGTCGTATATTCTGATAATCTCAGCTCCATCAGGGAGTTTGGACAAATCTGACTTATGAAGTATCCTACGGGATGCCTTCATTGTATCATATATCATGCCCTGACGGTTTGGGCGTTCCTCCTTTTCTGGGCATGGAGCCTTTGTCTCCTCGGCAGGAATCTCTGATGGATCAGATGGCTTCTCGCAATTGGTGCCATCAAAGCCTTCACGCTCCTCATCACGGTCACGATCTTCCGGTCTAGGTTGAGTATTTGACTTCCCTTTCTTTGATATACCTTTCTGGCTCTTGTCTGCAAAAGTCTGTTTATTCTTAAGCTTCAGTTGAGCAGTAAGATCATTTATCTTTGAGAGCATTTCATCAATCTTCTTCGAATCGGATTCATGCATGGACTTTAGCATATCGAGAGTCTCCTGCAGATTCTTGATGAAGGCATCTTTGTCAGCTATAGTCCGATCGCGCTCCTCCTTCTGCTGAAGCAAGAATTCTATATATCTGTTCTTCTCCGAATCATCCATTGTCAGGTATGCTTTTTGAGGCGTCTCAGGACTATTCTCCCGAGACTCCAAGTGGCGCAAATGCTCCATTCTGGACTGTAATTCCTCTAATTCCATACCTTCTTATTTTTCTACAAAGGTACAAAAAAACATTGAAACCGCCAAACATTTTTGCCACTTATTTATCTGATATTCAGATATTTACGTTAAATAATACTAATACTAGGAAATCACTTCAACCGTAGTTTCTTTACCACTGGGCTTTCCAAAACTGCGACCAGATCCTTCCAGTCCATGCGGTAACTTTTAAGGTCGTTCTCATCTCTATACTCTAGGAGCATAAATTTATAACC
>Ga0256404_1003442_pt1 | contig 32173 bp, 20 predicted proteins | sample RumenRJG_01DNA_FD_185990 | JGI IMG/M metagenome (GOLD analysis project Ga0256404, IMG submission 185990) | Bovine rumen microbial communities from Lethbridge, Alberta, Canada - RJG_01 | ecosystem: Host-associated > Mammals > Digestive system > Stomach > Rumen | place: Canada: Alberta | collected...
CCCACGTCTCGTTCGTCTTCGACGAGCGAGACGTGGGGTTAGCTTAGTTCGACCCCGTCGGGGTCGCGCTGGTCTTCGACCAGCATTCACAATTATGATACACCTTCAGGGAAAAAGAGGAATCGCTGAATAGTTACCATAGAGCTTGTTTTAAATGAATAATTCACATTTTGTTTCGCGTGGATTGCGCCCATTCGGTTGCGAGCTAAAGAAATCTCACAAGATCTTGCACAAAATCGCACAACGGCAGAAAAACAATTAAGGTGGGTTCTATAAATTCCAAAATGTCATTATGTTGACCCATTGGCGGAATTAACAAATCATATTGCACGTTGTATCTTGCTGTGAATGATAAAGTTCCTCTTCGAGGCACATGCCAAGGTTGTTCGCTATGACCAAGCTGCGCACATCTTCGATGTGCTTGCATGGTCTTTAACACAAAGTCGGGTCTACGACCCGCCTAGCGTCTTCGACGCAATTAGCTGAAACATATATGTTCTATTAATTACGGACAACAATTTTAATTCCGCCAACGGGTTATGTTGCTTCGGTCATATTGTTTCTCTTTTTGGCATATTTTAGCTCAACTATCTGAGCCGTAGCCCGCTACTGCCTCATCTGGATTGATCCAAAGCCAGCTCAAAAATCTAAAACAATCTGACACGAGCAATTTATAGAACCCACCTTAAGAAACAACGCCCCGCCCCTACTTCTCGCGGAAGAAGAGGTTGATCATCGTGCCCGACAGCGGCCACTTCTCGCGGATTTTGTTCTCGAGATAGCGCTTGTAGGGGTCACGAATCCACTGCGGCAGGTTGCAGAAGAAGATGAACGTTGGCACCTTGGCCCCCTTGAGCATGGTCACATACTTGATCTTGACAAACTTGCCCTTGACAGCGGGTGGCGGCGACGCGGTGATGACCTCCTGCATGTAGTTGTTGAGCTGCGAGGTGGAGATGACAATCTTCTGGTTTTTGTAGACCTCGATGGCGGTCTCGAGCACACGGTAGATGCGTTGCTTGGTCAGCGCCGAGCCGAAGATGATGGGGAAGTCGGTGAACGGTGCCAGGCGCTCGCGTATGGCGGCCTCCATGGTGTCGATTGACCGCTGCGTCTTATACTCGGCGATGTCCCACTTGTTGACCAGCACGACCAGCCCCTTTCGGTTCTTCTGGATGATGGAGAAGATGTTGACGTCCTGGGCCTCGATGCCGCGGGTGGCGTCGATGAGCAGGATGCACACGTCGCTGTTCTCGATGGCGCGTATCGAGCGCAGCACCGAATAGTACTCGATGTCCTCGTTCACCTTGTTCTTCTTGCGGATGCCGGCCGTGTCGACCAGATAGAAGTCAAAGCCGAACTTGTTGTAACGCGAGTAGATGCTGTCGCGGGTGGTTCCGGCAATGTCGGTGACGATGTTGCGCTGCTCGTCCATGAGCGAGTTGATCAGGCTCGACTTGCCGGCGTTGGGCCTGCCGACGATGGCAAAACGCGGGATGTCGTCCTGGGGCGTGTCCATCTCCTTCTGCGGCATGCGTGCCACCACCTCGTCGAGCAGGTCGCCCGTGCCGGTGCCCGTGATGGCGCTGATGCTGTAGGGCTTGCCCAGTCCCAGGGCGTAGAACTCGGCTTCGGCATAGAGGCTCTCGTTGTTGTCATCCTTGTTGGCCACGACGATGACAGGCTTGTTGCTGCGGCGCAAAATCTCGGCCACATGGTCGTCGAGGTCGGTGATGCCATTCTTGATGTCGACCACAAAGAGGATGACATCGGCCTCCTCGATGGCCAGATGCACCTGCTTGTTGATCTCGCCCTCGAAGATGTCCTCAGAGTTGACAACCCATCCGCCGGTGTCGACCACGCTCATCTCCATGCCGTTCCACTCCATGAGGCCATACTGGCGGTCGCGCGTGGTTCCGCTGGTGTCGTTGACGATGGCCGCACGCGTCTGCGTCAGCCGGTTGAACAGTGTGGACTTGCCCACATTGGGCCGTCCCACGATTGCTACAAGTCTTCCCACTTTATTTAGACGTTAGATTTTAGACGTTAGACATTGGTCGTTAGTCGCTGGTTCAAACGATTGAATGCTCAAACCATCGAGACTTTTCGGGCTGCAAAGGTACAAAAAAGTTTTCAGTTGCAGCTGATTTGCCCCTGATTTAGATAATCTCGGCTGCGCCTCAGCAATTGAAGCAAGCCTCATTGCGTACATTGGTACGAGATTTCCCATGCCGTCCGCCAGCAGGGCTGCAAGCAACATTACCTTTTGTCGAGGCGGACGGCACAGGGGTGCCGTCCCTACACATTGACGCAGGCATGATGCACGTTTTTCTGCAACAATCTAATTATCAATGCCGTGTAAAAGTATTACATGGTGGCCCCAGCTTAGGTGGGGCCTAAGTGGTGAACTGAATACATAGCCAGCCAGCTCACAATAGTTTCTGGACTTCGGGCGACAGGTAAGGGACGATTTTGCTGCAGGCGACCGATTCGGTTGATTCAGTCGTTCCGGAATAAAACGGGAAGACAAACACAACACTGTCACCCAACAGTCCGCAACAATTTTCTTTTGGGCCATTGCTGAGTTCCGGGTCATATCCCGGGTTCTCCTTGGAAAAACGAGCCAAGTTTTCGTGACTGATCAAGTCTCTTACTCGGTGCCCATCACGCTTGTCAAAGGTATAATAAAACTTTTCGGACGTGTAGTGCATCCCGTTATGGCCAAATATCTTCAGCCCGTAAGTGACATATTTTTCAGCTTGAGCTTCGAGCTTGAGTTCGATGCACTGATAGGCGTATCCGTAAGGACTTTTCAGCGGCTCGCTGAACTTCTCGGTGTAGTTGCTCAACAGTCGCCCACCGTCTTTTGTGAGCATGTCCCCTTCACTGAATGTCTCGGTGTCAAACGGCAGATAAGTGCCAAACATTTCATACAGCTCGCTGTTGAGAAACACCAGCACCGAATCGACCAAAATCTCGGGGCCACTGATGGGGGCATCGACATTGAATGAGATGAAACAGGTGTCATCGTTAGACACATCAAAGCGGATAGTGTCAATCAGCTCTTTGACCACCAAGTCTGGCTGGCCTTCTTGTCGGTGACTGCCACTGTCCTTGTTATTGCCAGTGTTGCAGCCCTGAAAGCCGGCAACCAGGCTCACGACAGTACATAACCATAAAAGTCTTTTCATAAAAATCCATGCCCTAGATTCGTGCCGGGCGCAACTTTAATCAAATAACAGCTAATGAGTTCTGCCTAGCAAAGCGACGGGCTGAACAGGCTGGCGACAATCCACCACAAAGCTTTGAAAAAATTCTTGCTCGACCAGAAGGTGACCGCCATCAGCACAAAGTTGAACACCGCCCACACGGCAATATACAGATAAGGGAACCACAAGGTGGCAAACCGATTGATGTCGGTCTGGTAGGTACCCGTCTGGGTGGCAAAACACACCAGGTGAAAGCCGAACGTCATGCCGGTGACGACATCAAACAGCCATGCGTTCTGGGGCATCGTGATGGCCCGGAACGCCAGCAAGAACAGTGTCAAGTAGGGAATCGTGTAGGGCGCCAGCGTCATGAACGGCCGGCTCCACTCCTTGCCACTGCTCATCACCACACCCGTGTTCTCCTCGCTGTGGATGGAGTGGATGCGGCGACCCAGCAGCTTGCCCACCAGGCGGTGAGAATTCTCATGGGCATGGGTCTCCTCCTCGGTGAACCAGCGTTTCTGCACCAGGCCATACTTGACCAGCAACCACCGCGACAGCGGGTAGACGGCCACCCCCACGGCAAACCACCAGTAGATGCCCAGGTTGAAGTTGCGCAGCAGGTTGAAGTTCGACACCCCGCGCTCGGGCTCCCAGGCAAACTTCCTCAACGACAGTGCCTTCCAGTCGGGCACCAGCACATGGTCGACCGCCACATGCCAGGCCTCGCGCAACAGCGCCAACAGCAGCACGGCCAACACGGCGCTCCAGATATATCCCCAAGTTTTTCCTCGCATTGTTTTTTTATTTTTTAGACGTTAGTCAGACGATTGCTCGATTGCTCGAGTGTTGATTGCTCGAAAACAGCATCACAGCAAGATGTCGTCGAGCGTGGTGCCGTTGCAGAAACGGTCCAGGTCGACCGCCCCGCTGATGCCGTCGACGTGGCCCCGCTCGGTGTACTGCCAGATGTTGTACTTGCCGCCCCCGCGCAGCACCGGCTCGGCCCGGCCATAGCGCGCGATAAAGATGAAGTAGCGGTTAAACTCCGGGGCCAGCAGCGTGTTGTAGAACTTATACTGGCTGTAGAGCAACGGATACTGGCCATACTCGGCCCGCACCAGCTCCATGAACTCCTGCAGATGGGGCTGCAACGACTGCCGCGTGGCGCGACGGTTGCCCGCCTCCTCGACATCAACCATCGGCAGCAGGTCTTGCGCCGACTTGTCGACATGGCGCTTGAAGTTGTCAAACTGCGCCCGCGCCGACTTGTAGCTGGTGAAGAAGTGGTAGCTGCCCACCTTGAGCCCGGCGGCCCGCGCCTGCTCGAAGTTGCGCTCATAGTAACGGTCGACTAGCGAGACCCCCTCGGTGGCCTTGATGTAGACAAACTGTATCTTTGGGTCGGCGGCCACGCGCTGCCAGTCGATGCGACCCTGGTGCCGCGACACGTCGATGCCGTTGTAGTCGCCCGACTCGATGGTGACCCGCGCCGGCCGCGACGCGGGCCAGAAGTGCTTCACCGCCACGGCGATGGCCAGCAGTGCCACCACTGCCGCCGCCAGGGGCACCCGCCAGCGCCGCCACCGCTGCCGGCACCACCGCCTGAGCCGGTGCCAGTACCATGCCGGCCATCGCGCGACCGCCGACGGCCGTCGCTGCCGACGCCGTCGGCGCCGCTGCCGCCGCAGGTGCCGCTGCCCACTAGTCTGTCTGCCCACGCGTGCCATGTCAGTCGCCGCCGTAGTATCTGCGTGTCATGTCCACCAGCTTGCGCAGCCGCCTGGCATTACCGGCAAAGAAGTCGCGCGCATGCGCCGACTCCAGCCCCCAATAGGGCTTGCAGGATTTGCACTGCTTTCCTGGCTTGCAGTTCAGGCATTCGTAGGTGCGCGAGATGCGCACGATGCACACGATGCCGTGGGCTGGCCGGTTGTCGCGGACGCGGTCGTACTGCGCGCTCTTGAGCAGCACAAACGAGAACATACCCAGGTCCATCTTGCGCAGCCGGCTTCCCATCAGCGAGATGTCGATGGGTGGGTAGTAAGCATCGGGGGTGCCGGTCTTGGAGAACAGCACCAGCCCTTGGTGCAAGTCCATGACCGCCCGCCGCATGTCGACCAGCGTGCCGCCTTGATTCTTGGGAAACTGCTGTGCATCATGAAACTTTTCGAGAAACGCGTTCCACGTGTTGTTGGCGTTCTGACGCTCGGCGAACGACATGACCCCATCGACCAGCGAATTGGGCGTTGCTTTACCGTTGCCGGCGATAAACGAGGCCCGCACGCCGCGCTTGCCGATCATGCGTGCCCACGCCTCGGCCAGCTTGACACAGTTCCACATGTTGTCGCCCTGCCCCAGGGTCCAGGGCACCAGCAGGTCGTGGAAGTCCTCGCCGTCGTCCATGCGGTCGAATCGCAGCTGTGTGGGCTCGGGCGACACCTCGCGCAAGCCGAAGATGCGTCCGTCCCGATCCTCGTTGCTCATGCTGGCCACCAGTTGCTCGAACAGGTCGATATCGGTTGTCCGGCTATATAGCGCATCATCGTCGCGCTCATCATAATTGATGTTGAACACACTTGACATATTGTGGACAAACGGCTGATTCTCGAGCGGCAGCATTGTTTCATTCTTACTTGCATCCTTGAACCTCAACAACCGTCGCGGGCTGCCGTCATTGAAGTAGCTGTCATTGTCTCCCACCCTCAGCGAGGTGGCGCTCGCCCCGTCGGTATTTCCCGCCAGCGCCAGTGCGACCAGGCCGACAGGATAGACATCGTCCGAGCGACCCAAGAACTTCACGAAATCACACCCGCCCCATTGGCTGGATGGCCGGCCGGATACATCTCTGGCCCACAGTGTGGTGTGTCGGCCAAAGAACGTCACCAGATTACTGTCAGTAGCGAGCGGCCCGTAGCGCCCTGTCGTGTTCAGGTCGACCAACGACGGGATGGCCAGCACCGACGCCAGTGCCTCCATGGGCTTGAAGGTTGAGCCAATCGAGCGGCGGCACAGCGACGGATTGCGCGTGGCCAGCTTCAGCTGGTCGCTGTATTCAACGTTGTCGAACAGCGTGGTGTAGAATGGCGTTGCCAGCACGTCGCCGGTGGCCAGGTCCATGATGGTGACCGACATGTCATACTGCTCATTGATTTGCGTTGCTGGCTTGCTGTTTTTATGCCTGTCGACTGCGATGAGTCCGGGCAACTGTTTGACATACTGCTTGATCTCATTCTCAAACTCGCGCGACAGCAGCGGGTCGATGGTCAGGCGCACAGTGTCGACATTCTCTCGGTTGGACAGGTGCTGCGACAGACCGCGCAACAGCTGCTGGGTGAACAGGTCGGTCTGGTAGTCAGAGATGAAGAAGCGGTCGGTGCCGATGCTGGTCTGAGTCAGGTAGGAGAGCATGCGCATCGGGTTGTGCTTGTATAGTGTGATTTCGCCCAACTTCTCACTCAGCTTGTTGTTGGCCTCGGTGTACATCAATATCTTCATCCCATCCTCAAACGGCACGTCGGTAAGCGGGTCGCTAGCCTTCGATTGATGCATATACACAGTTTGCTTGCTTCCCATTATCAACAGTCCGCAGTTATGCTTCATTCTTAGGCGTCCACCGGCATAAGTCATGATGATGTGTGCCAGCTCGTCCGATGTACGGCTCTTCTGCAACTGCAGGCGTATGTTGTGAGGCTGGTCATGGTTGTTAAATGCAGTTTCGTAATACTTGTAGTAGTCAATCGTGTCGGGCGGCACATGCGACTGTCTGGCACTGCTAGGCGGTGTCCACAGCAGGATGCCCTCGTCGGTGATGGCGTTGAAGTAGACGGGATTGCGCGTAGTGTGTGCCGTGTCGCTGTGCAGCGGCAGCACCGTGTTGCCGTAGGTGAGATAGACAGTGGTCGTGTCATCGAAAAGGCAGTCCTCGCGGCTCTCGATCACGCCGGTCCATTTGTTCTTGACCAGGCGCACCTTGAACATCGACGGAATCATCTTGATGCTCCGCACCTCGACCGGATGCAACCGCTTGGGATTGTCGGCTCGCAGTTCCTTGTCGGGCAGCATGCTCTTGTAGCGAATCTCAAACAGGCTCTCGCCCAGCTGTTCGCGCTGCTGCTCGAGCAACTGTGGCAAGCGGCTGTTGTAATAGAACCGTCGCAGGCTCTCGTCCTTGATATACTCGGGGTGGATGCCCACCACGCGCAGGTTGGACGACTCGATATAGTCATTGCCCTCCTCGCCAAAGGGCAAGGCGAACTCCAGGGCACGGTAGCGGCGGTTGAGCGACTCAAGGTCAATGGCCTCGATGCTCGTGTCGACACACTCGCCAGCGAGCAGCAGCGCAAACACACTGTCGGCCTTGGTCACAAACCCGGCGCCGCACTCACTGGGGTCATAGACATCGGGCTGGGCCGCCCGCCCCAGTGCCGTGCACTGCTTGAACATCGAGAACACGATGGCCAGCAGCACAATCATCGGCGCCAGCCCGAACACAAGCCCCGCGCGCCACTTGTCCTCGCTTGCCACCCCCTTCCATCCAAACAAATTAGAAATCTTCGGTTGCTTGTCCATGGCTCAATCAGTTAATATGGAAATACATTTTTTTGTTTATCGGGCAGATGCTGCTCGACATAGCGAATCACGCCAAAGTAGTACCATGCCGGCAACGCTTGATTGACCAGCAGCTCGCGGCCGCCGACAATCGAGTCGTTCGGTATTGCTATGGTGTTTTGTTTCTTCCCATCGCCAACGATGACGGTGTCAACACGGCAGACATAGGTCGACAGATAGTTCAACAACGACATCTCGCCCGACAGGTCAAACAAGTCCGTCCCAATCATCGCCAACGGGGTGACACGCAGCTGGGCATTGATTGTCTTGGTGGTCAAGGACCTTTTGTTCAACTCGAGCAGAGCCTGGTTGTTGCACATCAGCGAGCTGTCAATCGCCAACGACAGCGAGTCGGTCATGAGCGTGTCGCCCGACAGCTGACTCAGCGTCAGCATCGGGTTGCGCCCGTCATCATGCATCAGCTGCACAATTTTGACCGTATTGGCCACCTCGCCGCCGGGTGCCGGTGTGGGGTTCATCCACTTGTGTGCCACAAATCCCAGCACCCCCCCCAACACTAGCCCAGCCACAGCCACCAGTGCAAGATGCCAAACTGGATGGGGATGACGGTAACGTTTCAGTTTTTTCTCAAGTTCTCTGCCCATCGCAGTTTCCACTTTGTTGTCTTTGTGTTGTAATATCTCAATAAACATCGCCACAAATTTGTTGATTTCACATTGTGCCCGGTCACTGCCGTCATGAGGCAGATACAAGCGTTCGACATCATCGGCAGCAGCCATTGTGTCGACCAGGTTGCTTTCGAGCAGCTTCTTCATGTGCCGCTGCAGTCGCTTGGCTACATGGGGCCATCGCCGCTCAATGTCTGGGTCAGCCAAGTCATCCCAGTTGTCAACCGACAGCAGGTGCTGGTCGTTCCACTTGCCTTTGTCTCCCATCAGATATTGGTCGACAGCATGGTTAGCGGCACTCTTGAGTGCATCTTCCCGCTCGACGGTGCACTCGAGCAACCGCTCGCACACGTCCAAAGCCCGATCCTTGCTCACAGGATTGAGCAACTGGCCGATCTGGTGCTCGGTGAGCCGGGCCACCTTTTTCTGTGTCACGTCCGATGTGTCGCCGGTGGCGTTCAAGGTGCGAATCAGTTCGTCTATATTTCTGAATTCAAACGCATCCACCGCTTCACTAATCCATTTCTCGACCAATTGACGATGCTCCTGCGTCAAGCCCTGCAGCTCTGGCACGGCGGCTATAGATGCCGGCTTGACAAAGCGATTGGCTGGCACAAATGGGAATCTTCTCATCGTCGACACCACCTCATCCAGTGTCTTGAGGCCGGCCAGATGCGGGGCAACCAGTTCGGTCAAAGCCTGGGGCACTCCAGCGGCCCGGTCTCGGCCATGCGTCTTGTAGACATTGTGCCAGGCGCCAATGTCCTCCAACTTGCTGCCAAGGCCCAGCACATTGCCTATCAATCGCACATCCAGCCCCTGCACCGCCTCTTGCGTCATGCCGCCGGCAAAGACAAACGCATAGCGTCCATCGACCAGATGAGGCAGTGCTTTGCGCTGCAGCAGTGTCAACTCATCGGACGTGTAGTGCATCGCCTGAAACACCGTCTGTGTCAGTCCGGTCAACTCCCAGCCGGTTGAGGTTTTGCGCCATACTGATGCAAACTTTGGGCGCACTGTGGTGGGCATCGCTTTCCATAGTGTCGCAAACACCTGCCATCCATCCGGTCTCACCTCGTTCAACTCATGCCCCGAGGCCAACCAGGTCAGCCACTCGTCGCCTTGCAGACTCTGATAACGCTTGTCATAGATGAGGCAGGTTTGAGCCACTTCTTCCAGCGTAGCTAGTGGCTCATCTGCGCCAGGCAACCGACAGGCTGTGCCAGCTTGCTGATAGGGCTCGGCTTGTAATGATGTGGCCTCTGCCCATGTCATGCTGATGTCGCCTGGCAGTGCCTGCATCGAGCTTCCCTTGCGATAGCAGACCATGACAACACCGTCGAGCACGGGCTTAAAGATCTCGTCAACGCAGAATGCGAATGTGGCATATCGGCGCAGCTGCAAGGGAATGTCGTCAATGGCCGCAAGCAATGTCTGCATCGGCTGGCAGTCAAACACACCGTCCTCACGCCATGTGTCGCCTGGTGGATCAACTTCAATCAACAGTCGGTGCCCTCTGACCAGTGCTTGCTGGATGTGCAAGCTCAACATCCGGGCCGATGCATCAGCCGGTTGCTTGTCGTGCAGTGCGACCGGAATTTCCAAGTCTATGCGCCCCTTTGGCAGCGAGGCGATGCGTGGCACAGCCCCGACAAACGCACGCACGTCAAATGCGATGCGGTTCATATCGGCACGTGTCACCTCAAAGCCGGCTCGGTAAGGATAGTTGCGTCCCATCGCCTCGCTGACGACATACGACCCTTGCACATGAATCAGCAGATATCTGTCGCTCGGCCGGTTGTAACGCCACACAAGGCTGGCATGGGCACGCGACAGCCGTGGCGGATTGTCCAGAAAGATGCTGGACACCTCGCGGGCGGCATCACTGACATCGCTGGTGTAGAACAGCGTCTCGTCGCCCAGTCTGTCGCGCTGCGACCCCACAGCTCGTCGGGGTACGGGTATGATGATGGTCTTATTCATACTGTTTCGGTGAAATATCTTAGTGTATCGGTCATCAGCCGTTTATGCCTTCGGGTCAACGCACCGCGATGCGCCAAGATGTCTATCAGCAACTGTAGCGACCCGAAGCAGAAGTGTCGCGACATGTCAGCGCAATTCTGCGCGACAAACGACCGCATCACATCGCCGTTGCGGTAGATAAAGCGTGTCACATCGGTGTCGTTGTCATAGATGTTCATATCGGCATCAATAGGGGTAGCCGTGAAGTAGACATGCGGCGGCAGCGCGCGTGCAGGCGCATTCTGTTTCGAGCTATTCCTGTTCTTGACTTTCTGCAGCAGTGCCCAGAATCCGTAGGCCGGTCCTCGGCCCGCGCTCTGCCGGATGTGCAGCTTGTCGGCTGCGCTCAGCTGGTCGCCCCCCTCCAGCTGGCTCATCACATGCTCGACACAGTACGAGTAGATGCGGTTGCGGCACTCAATATCAGGCATGCCGGCATCGGACAAGGCACTGCGACAGCCAAGCAAGACGTTTCTGAACTTAACATCAAAGTCACGAAAAGCCAGATAGACATCAGGCACTTTGCCTTCAAGGTTGTCAAACACGACCTCGATGGCCCCAATCAAATCATAGACCTGCTCGCTGCGACACAGGCGGTCGCACACAATCAGATCAGTCGCGTTCTGACAATAGAGCAGCGGATAGAACTTGTCGGCAAGGACGTCCCCAAAATCAGCTCCGTCCATGCCCATGGCAAAGTCGGTGAGCTCGTCCCAGCGATCGCGGATGGTGAGCAACAGCGTGTCGGTGACCAGCGTGTCCAACCGGCCAAGCAAATCGGCTCCGGCAACACATCGCCGTCCTTCTTCTGTCTCCTTGTACCCTCCATCGTCAAGCAGTTCTTCCACCTCTGCCCAACTGCGGTAATGTCCCACACGGCCCTCGGGGGCTCGCTTGAAGTCAAAGTTCTCTCCTGGCAACACCAGTCGCAGCTCGTGGCCAGCAGGCGAACGCCAGGTTGCCAGCCAGAAAATGTTTCCCCCGCTTGCAGCGATTATGCGCTTGAGCGCATAAATTTTGTTGATGTGCTCCTTGTCACTGAACACCTCACCGGGGATGTTGACAAAACCGACCTCAAGGGGAATCATCCCTTGTCCATCAAGCTGTGCCCCATAGTGGTTCTCAGGCCTCAAGGCATCGGCACAGGTCTGCAACAATCCACCGGTATCGACATTAATGACGTCGAAGAAAAACTTACCGAACGTGCTGTAGGGATAGGTCAAGGGCAGAGTCTGCGGCCTATAGCCCAACACATGGAAGGCATGTATCAGGTCATACAGCTCATAGCTTTTTCCGCTCGACGGATAGCCAATGACAGCAATGCTTATCTGTCTGCTCTGTTGCATCGCTTATCATCAATTAATTCCACAAATGTTGTTCAACAACCTCCCATTCAAAGCAACGCGTGACAACCCATGTTGTTTGAGAATGTCCAGGCACAGCTGCAGACTGCCAAAGCAGGCATGAGAGCTCATCGCCTTGAACGTCATCGTCTGCCCCTCGCGGTAGAAGTTCGGGTTGTTCTCCCCATTGATTGGCTCGCCGTTTTGAAAGACCTCAAAATCTTCGGTAATGGGCGTGCAGGTGAAATGCACATGTGGCACGTCGACCACCGCATTTGCATCATGCACTATGCCGCACTTCTGCAACAGAGCTCTGAACCCCCCTCCGGCTCCACCGATGCGGGCGCTTATGTGCGACTTTACATCGTTGCCCTCGTGCACATGGTCCAGACTGCCGGCCAAATCAAGGAACTTGTTGATAAACTCGTCACATTGGTCGGGCAACTGCACATTGTCTCCGAGGGCCAGCATCTCGTCACGCTTGACCTTGTCGTAGCCAATCATGCCCAGATGCACCAGCATCGCATAGGCAAACACCGAGTAGAGCGCGTTTCGCCAGACAATGTCCCAGTTCTCACCCTTGCCCACTTGGAGCTGGGCCTTCAGCTCCTGATAAGCCCGCTCAACCTCGGGTTTCTTCAGTAAGAAGTCAACATTGCGCAATGCCAAATAGACATTCACTCGCTTGCTGCGTTTCACTGTGTCAAGAAAATCTGCCAACTGCGTGATCAAATCATCAAATGTGATTTCATTGAAATCATCGTCCTTGGCCGCAAAAACACGGTCACAAACCACGATGTCGGTGGCCATCGAACAATAGTGGAAAAAGACAAACGCATTGGCATGTTCAAAGAAGTCATCACGTTCCATCATTCTATCTTCACCATCTTCAGCCTTGATGCTGATTTGAAAGACAGCTCCATTTTCTTTATCTCCAAACATATCAGCGATGCTGCACACCACCGAGTCGGTGTCGAACGCAAAAAACTGCTCAAGAAGCTTGGCGCCCGACAGCGGTTCCTCTGACTCACACTGATACCTGCTTTTATTGAGCCGGCCGAAGATACCATTCCACCTCGCGAAATTCATTTTGTCGCGCTTGGAGGTTGTGCTGGCACGGTCGCTATCCTCGATGGCGCTGTATTCCTTGATGGGCTCAACAATCTTGCATTTTTTTTGCGCCGGATTCACATAGGTGCGCACCACAAAGGCGTTGCCCGCTGCCTTCAACTCTCGTCTAACCGAGTTGTAGACGCGCAGTTTGTCTTCAGTAAAAATTTCACCCGGTATGTTCAGGAAGTCTAGGTCAAACTCCTTCAAGCCATCGCCACTCATGCGTTGCCCATAGTGGTTCTCCTGGCGACAGGCATAGACGGGTGTCCGCCCTCCTCCGCCACTCTGATCTGGACTATAAGTACTAAACTTCTGATAGTCGAACCCATCCTCGTCTCTCAGGCGTTCAGAAACATAGGGTGAATAGCCCAAGACCCTAAAAGAGCGTATCGAGTCATCAAGCTGACAACTCTTGCCACTGGAGGTAGCGCCCACAACGGCCAGTCTTATCCTGGGTGGCTGTATCAAATCTGTTAAAAAATTAAACCTCATAGTCATTTATTGTTTTTAATAGTTAATGTACCCATAAAAGCCAACAACAGGGCTGACTCGAGCGATTCGCCCACAGCATCGACACCCATGCCGGGATTCAGGCGTCCGGTGAACGGCAACCAGTCGATATAGGAGAAATAGATATACAGGCTGGTTCCCACCCACATCGTCAGTGCCAGCAAGCGCCAGCACCGCTGTCGTGTCAGATACTCGCCACGGTCGAACGTGTCACGCAGCACCACCCACAGCAGCACCGCCAGCAGAGCAAAGTAGACCACATGGGTCATCACCGTGCCGTAGGCCCCAAAGAATGCCATGGGGGCACTCAAGTCGTTGAGCACCACCGGCGACTGGCCGGCACTGACCGACGGGTGGATAAAATGGGCGTCGTTTGAGAGCGGGTCGTGGGTGTGGCGAGCGATTGAATCGCCCTGCATCGAGTGACTCAGAACGACCATAAACTCGGCATCACTCTCGCTGTAGCGGTAGCCGCTCTTCTGCAGATTGTCGAAGTTGGAATACAGCATCACACGACGTGCCGCGCGGCCATAGTCCACATTCTCGGGCGAGAACATCAAACTGCAGATATAGGGCAACAGTGTCACCAACAACACAATCACCCCTGTGACAAGCAACGCATGCCGGGGCTCTGCATCTCCACCACCCTGACCGTTGTCGCGGTAAACGACACAGTAGATGATGACCACACACATGGCCAGTCCTAAAAAATTGGTGATGTAGCCTTTGTCGCCCACCATGGCAAACGCAGTATAGACAACAATGACCATGAACAGCTGCAGCAGAATCTCGAGACGCCGATCTGGTTCGATATCCTTCAATCTCAGGACAGTGCGCGGCAACACGCGGCTCAATCCCATCACCACCCCTAGGGTGATGAATGCTGTAGCAAAATTGCCTGCAAACCCAAAAACGGCAAGAAGTGCCAGTAGGACGAAGTGGCCTGGGAAGAGTGATTTGAGCATGGCTACAAAAGCATTGCGCACCAACGGGATGGACAAAGTCAACAAGCCCCATGCAATCATCAAGCAGTAAGTCAACCTGGCTGGCAGTGCCCAGGAGAACAACAAGGATGTGACCAGATTGAGCAGCAACACAATGGTCAACGCCCAGCATAGCCCATTAGCAAACTTCCTCGCACGAGACAGCACCGATGGCGAAAGCACATGACTGAACAAGCTGGCTACCGAAGTCTTGCACACATGCCACCCTTGCTTGAGCTTAACGCCCAACTTGCGCATAACGCCCAACTTGCGCAGTTGCTCCTTCAGCCATGCAACACACGCGTGCCACCCTTGCTTGAGCAATCCAAAGAATCGATCCAGACCGAGCAAGCAGCAGAGCCACACAACGAGCACCACAGCCTCGATGGCCAGCAGCGAGTAGACCACTGAACGATGCGTGTCGTTGATGCCCGCAGCGCGGGCCCATTTCAAAGGCCAGCAGTGCCACATCGACACCTCCGACGGGAAATAAGAGGTTATCACACAGGCATTGACGTCGCTGTCGAGCCACCCGAACATGCAGTAGGTCAGCCATCCGAGCAACACCAGGCACACGATGAAATCAAACCATTGGTGCTGACGCCGACCTTTGATGTCAGTGGCTGTGCGCAACGGACTGCTCAGCACCATGGCCAGGCTGAAGAACAGCAGCACCATCAGGCTGGTGGCCGCGGGGATGATGCCGGTCAGTTTCTCGAAATAAGGATAGGTATAACTCAACTTAAGCGCTATGAGCGACTTGCAGGCACAATAGCACAAGCAGACCAGCAGCAAGACCGACAAGTACGCATAATAGTCAGTGACAGTGCTTGGCTTAATGCGAGATTCCACCTCCGACAACTTGAACAACTTTGTTGGCAGCCACAGGGCCGCCAGCAGCACCAGGCACACCAGCAGCGGCAGCCACAGGTAGGACATGAAGAAACCCATGTCAATAAAGCCGGTGCGGGCGTGCAGCACGGCGCCAGGCGAGTGCAGCTGCACCGCGTCGAGGGCGGGGATGAGCGAGAACGGCAGCCAGCGCGACCGATGGCTACGGACCGCCGTGGTGTTGTAGGCGTTGTCGCGCAACACCACCGCCGAGTCGCCCTGGCGATAAAACTCCAGGTTGCACAGGTCATAGTTGATGCCGCCACAGAAGGCGGGCAGGTAGAGGTCGCTCTTGTTGGGAAACGAGTTGTTGCTCTGCTTGAGGGTGATGATGCCGCTAGACAGCTGCGCCTTGGCGCGCAACGAGTCGACCGTGCCGACAAAGGTGATGGGCTTGGGATAGCTCAGCAGCAACGATTTGTCCTGGCCGGTGCCGGCGGTGACCATCACATGGCCGGCTCCCCAGTCGGTGAGCCGCACTGTGGCCTTCATCACATGGTTGACGCCATCGACCTTGAACGTCCCGTCGTCGCCGGTGTCGACCAGGTAGCAATGGTTGCTGACCCCATAGAACTGCACCTTGCAGTGCCCGGCCTTCTCGCCCTTGTCGTCGGTGACACCGCTGCGGGCATAGCGCACCACCTTGCGGCCCTCGTGAATCTCGGTGAAGCGGTCGAGGATGACCAGCACGATGCCGTCTGTGCGCTCAAAGAACGAGCGCACAGCATGGCACTGCATCTGGTTGAGGTACTGCAGGCTGTCGGCGTGGCTCGTGCTGTCCTGAGTCAACTTGTAGTTGGCCGCGAAATGCCGCACCATCACGTCCTTCTGCTTATCGAACCGGTCGTTCCACGCCTGCCACACATCGGCGCCGGTCACCGTCATGGCCAGAGTGTCGCCCCGGCTGGTGGGCAGCCTCATGACGATGCGCTGCGACTGGTCGTTGCGGATGACGTGCTTGTTGGGGTTATCGTCATTGATCTTGAAGTACTGCAGCGAGTCGCGATACCGGTCGTTGACATGCCACCTGAAGTGGTTGCCCTCGCGCGTGATGGTCAGGAAGTCGGACGGCACGTTGCTGTAGCCGATGTCACTACCCTTGCCCACGGTGAGCGAGTCGCGGTTGAAGAGCTCAACCTGATCAATCTCGACAGCGACCTTGCGATCAATCTTGCCGCCCATCATCAGGCACAAGGCCAGCACGATGGCCAGCACAACCAGTGCCCGTGAATAGGTTATTTTGTTGTTAAAATTCATCATATATCAGTTTTTGATGTAGTACAACTGCTGACTGATGTAGCTCAGTCTCTGGCGGACAGAGGAATAATCAATCTCATCGTCCATAGCGTTTTCCAGTTGGCCTTGCAGCTCTTTGACGATTTTGTCCAGGCTGCCCGCCTTCTGCTTTAGCTTGATTCGTTCATCTGACTGCCAATATGATAAGTTGCCATATTTTCGCCGAATCAGTTCAGCGCTGTCCAGCAAACAGCTTGACAGACTGTTGTAGGCATTATAGACGGCGTTGTCCAGGTCGCCACTCAGCGTTGTGTCGTTTGTGAACGGCACTTTTTTCCACCGCCCGACATGGCTTTTGACGCGAGTCAGATTGGCCTCCGAGCGGCAATTCTTGCTCAGCCGGACCAGCGGCGCGACCGAGTCGTAATATTGATTGATGACCGACAGATGCTCTCGGCACCGCTCGGCGTTGTCACCGCTCAGGTTGTCTTTGTGGTAGTCCAGATTGCGCAGATCCTTGCGCGCCAGCGCCAGCAAGGCCGAGTCGCGCGTCCAGGCCCCGGTGTTGAAGTGCGCCCTCATCTTTTTGTTGACAATCAGGGCAAAGGCATCACTCAGCCTCGCGTCGCAGGCAGCATAATCGTCCGGAGCCAGCACACGCTCATTGTCAGCGCGGCACAACTCGTGCTCGACCTTGAGGTCGTAGCGCAGGCGCCAATACTGCTGGCTCAATCCTTCGTCATAGACCGAACCAGATGGCAGGGCCCTTGCTACCTCGTTGCAGAAATGGACCTTGTAGTCAAAGGGTTGTATCACCGGCGTGGGGGGCTGCGACAGCGAGTCGAGCACCTGATAAATCCCGGCGGCGGCAGCAATCGCCACCACAGCCAGGCAAACCAGCGCCGCCGTGCGGCTCATCTTGCGCAACCAGCGCACCACGCCCCAATGCACGTGCTCGCACTTGGGCAGGATGTACCGGTCGAGCAGGCGGGAGGTGTATTCGGTGGTGAGCGTAGCGTAGTCGCGCAGCGCAAAGTCGCCGATGCTGCATACTATGGGCTGCTCGTTGTAGATGTCGCTATCGCCGCAAGTCTTACGGACAGATTGCCAAAACCGCTGGGCCGAGGCCGTGACCATCGCCTGGGCGGCGTTGTCGAGATAGGCCTTGGGCGCAAGCATCAGGTCGGCCTTGGTCACCAGGATATAGAGGCCGCTGGACTTGTCGATGATGCCTTTTTCTTTCAGCTGCCGGATGGTCGCCTCGTGCGCCTCAGTCTGCGCATCCAGGTCGTCACGGCAGTCCAGGCAGAACACGTGCACCACGCTCACCGGCTCGAGCGACCCGCTGCCGATGAGTTCGCAACCATCCTCCACGGTGTTGGCCTCGATGAGGGTCAGATGATAGGTGCGATGCTCCCGAGTATAGATGGCATTATAGGCCCGCGACGCCATGCTGCGGTCTTTAGGCAACACCTGCGGCCCGGTGGCAGCAAAGGTCTGCCGCCATTTGTCGAGCCGGTCATGCATGCGCTGGTCATTGATGTCGCCCTCGGTGCGCATGCCCGGCAGCGACAGCAGCGAGGCGATGACACTGCTCTTGCCGCACCCTTGCTGGCCCCAGAACACAATCTGGTTGGCACGTTCAAGCATCACATGGTTCACTCCGCCCGACGGGTAGTAAGACTCGCCCCGCACGCTCTGCACGACATCGGCAACCGCGCCGCCCAGCACACCGGCCAGCTCGTCGCGGGTCAGCTCACAGCCGGCGAGCCGGCGATGCAGGCCCCAGACCGAGAACCGGGTGGGCGAGAACAATATTTGTTTCAATATCTCCTTCTTCATCTTCAGCTCCTAAACGCGATTTTGATATTTGTTCCGCGAGCGGGTGCAAGCCACATAGTAGAGCGACATCAGCACGCAGCACACCACGCCGGCCACGACGCTCCACGCGGTCAGCGGCCAGTGGAAGGTGGTGAACCGGGCATAGCGCTGCCGGATGTCGCTGTTGTCGATGGCAAATGGGGCGCACGGCTCGTCATTCACGTCCGGCTCGCCACGGTAGATCACCGCAGAGACCTCGGCATATTGCCGGGTCCACTCCTCGCTGGCCGTGATGATGTGGTAGAGGTTGCGCGCCGTGGCCGGATTCCACAGGTTGATGGTGTGCAACGAGTCGAGCCACGCATCGCGCTGTGTCTCGACTGTGTCGCTGACCGTGGCCAGCAACCGCCGCCGCAGGCTCTCGACCTTGAGTGTCCGGTAACGGTCTGACCGCAGGTGCCGCTTGTAGGCCGCCACCCGCTTTCCGGCATAGTCGTGATAGAGCGAGTCGACACAGCGGGCCGAGTCGCGCGCGTCGCTCACCAGCTGATTGATCTCGCGCTCATGCTCAATCGTGTAGACAAACTGTGAGAAGGGGACCATGCCGACAAGCACGATGCAGATTGCGCCAGTCAACAAAGTCACCTCAAGGGCTATATTCTTTTTGCGTCCATGCTTGACCTTCTGGGCCATCCAGATAAAATAGCCCAAAACGATGGCCGAGGGCAGGCAGCACAACGCCACCATCCGGTGGTCGCCCTCCAGCAAGTACTCTGTGCCCATGAATGCGAAGAAGGCAAACACGAGCAATGCGAGCGAGGTCAAGAGCAGTGCCACGCCGCTGGCATCAGTTGACGATTTCGTTGGTTTCACTATCTCTGGTCAAGATATTCAGGCGGTGTTTTAACAAGAATCGAGCAAAACACCCCTATTGTTTTGCAAATTTAATACTTTTCTTAAAAACCTGACCGAAGAAACTTAAGACGTTTCAGTGAGTTTAACATTTGTAAACATTCTAGGCTTTGCTGTATCTGTGTCAGCGGTTCTCCCCCCGGCAGGGAGGGGTGGCCATCAGCCGGAATCTGTGCGTTGTGCATCGGTCTCACCGGAGCTTTCCGAGAGCGTTTGAGAGTTGAAGAAGTCTTTCAAGGTTTGCAGAAGGGCCGCCTTGCCATGGCACGGCACAGCGGCAGGGTCGGTGAGGCGGATGGGTTTCCACTTGTGCGTGCGCACGGTGTGCCGTTCATGGTCAACGCTGATGACGCCTTGCCGCGTGGTGATGAGGGTGATGGTGTTCATGTCAGTAAGTGCTAGAGGGTTGGAATGAATCTGTATTGGCTAAAGTTTTGTTTACAAAACTCAACATTTGTTACGCAAATATCGTGCCAATGCGGTGCCGTTTTGGAACTTTTTTCTGGAAAAATGCACCGAATCCCCATTCTGCCCCCCGAGGGGGGGGAAGAATGAGAAACGCGGTCAGGCGGCCAGCAGGTCGATGAACTCAAATGCCGCCTCGGCCGAGCGGCCCGGGTGCAGCCGCTCGAGGCAGTTGCCCATCAGGGCAAAGCTGAGCTCCTGCGCCATGGCTACGGCCTGGTCGTCGGTCGTTGCCATGCCGGCAATGGCCCAGCACAGGGTGAGCAGCCTCAATAAGTAAAGTCGTTGCATACGGTCAGTGTGTATAATCAGGGTGTATCTATATCCGTCAGATGCAGTCAGCCTGGGGCCTCCAGCGCGCTCCTCGCGACGCGGGGTCGCGATGGGCGCTGGCCGGGGACATCAGAGCGAGAATTAGGCATCGCCGGCACACAGAGGCACGGCAATGGGGGCGCATTACAATTGTTAAAAGTGAGACAAAAATCTGAAAGTAAGATAGTTCGCGTCGTTGGAGCTTCGTCAGAAGCGGAACCACGGCCTCGGCACACGAGGCCGGCATCATTGGAAAAAAGGTGAGCGCATCGCCACGTTCTGGCTACTCTTCACCACGATAAAATGTGTGTTAATTTCAGGGCCGATACATTGCGTAGATTAACGCACCACACAACGTGGCGACTTGAAATCAGAATAAAGTTTGTGGATAGGTCACTCTGAGGCCGACGCGCAGCCTAACTGGTGTGAATTTTTCATGGCCTGCATCTTGTTGGATATGGGTTCCATGAAAGTCAGTTTTCCCTATTTGGTTTTCACAAGTGCAAAGGTAATGTCAATATTTTGAATCAGCAAAATGTTTCGACACATTTTTTACCGTTTTTTGTTTTTTGTCCGCGATGTGCCACAATTAGGCGCATCGGCCACACAATAAACCGCCCCGGCCGTGCGTTAAAAATCAATGCACAACCGGCACAACATGACCCGAAAAATCATACATCTGCTGCTCCTGGCCATCATCGGCTCGATGGCACTGGGCACCACCTCGTGCAAGACCGCCAAGATGCGCGATGCCGACGAGGCCTACGACCGCGGCGAATATGACGCGGCCGCCAACATCTACCGCAAGCTATACAACAAGTACAAGAACAAGGAAGACCGCTGGCGCCGGGGCGAGATCGCCTTCATGATGGGGCAGTGCTACCGGCACCTGAGCCAGGCGCAGCGCGCCAGCGCGGCGTTCCAGAACGCCATCCGATATGAGTATGAGGACTCGATGGCCATCTTCTATCTGGCCGAGGCACTGCACCACGACGGCAAGTGGAACGAGGCCATCAAGCGCTATGAGGAGTTTCTGGAGCTCGTGCCGGAGCATGAGCCGTCGCTGCTGGGCATACGCGGGTGCCAACTGGGGCCGAAATGGAAGGCCGAGGGCTCGCGCTACCAGGTGAAGAGTGCCAAGCTCTTCAACTCGCGGCGGGCCGACTTCTGCCCGCAGTTTCTGGACAAGGCGGCCGACCAGCTCTACTTCACCAGCAGCACCGAGAAGGCCACCGGCGAGAACAAGAGCGAGATCACCGGCACAAAGAAGAGCGACGTGTTCTTCAGCAAAAAGGACGACAAGGGCAAGTGGACGCGCCCCGAGGCTGCCGGAGGCGAGCTCAACACCGAGTGGGACGAGGGCATCACCTCGTTCACGCCCGACGGCAACATGATGTACTTTGCCAAGGCCATACGCAAAAACGCGCCCAGCAACGTCGAGATCTACACCAGCTCACGCAGCGAGGCCAAGTGGAGCGCACCGCAGAAGTTCGAGATCACCGCCGACACCCTGAGCAGCTATGGCGACCCGGCCGTCAGCGCCGACGGCAACTGGCTATACTTCACCAGCGACATGCCGGGAGGTTTCGGCGGACTGGACCTGTGGCGCATCAACCTCAAGGACAAACACGGCACGCTCGAGAACCTGGGCGAACAGATCAACACGCCCGGCAACGACCGTTTCCCCTATTGCCGCGACGACTCCACCTTCTACTTCGCCAGCGACGGGCACCCCGGCATGGGCGGCCTGGACATCTATTGCGCGCGCCTGCAGCCATCGGGCAAGTGGTTTATCGAGAACATGGGCTCGCCCATGAACTCGGCCTACGACGACTTTGGCATCACATTCGACCGCACGCAGACCGAGGCCGGCTACTTCAGCAGCAACCGTGGCGACGGTCGCGGCTACGACCACATCTTCAGCTTTGAGAAACCCGACCTGAAGGTGTGGATCAGCGGATATGTGCTCGACAAGGACGACGAGCCGGTGCCCAACGCCATCATCCGCATCGTGGGCGACGACGGCAGCAACCAGAAGGCCATGGGCAAGCCCGACGGCTCGTTCCGATTCGACCTGCAGCGCGGCGTGAACTACGTCATGCTGGCCGGAGCCAAAGGCTATCTCAACAGCAAGCAGCAGTTCAAGAGCGACACCGAGGAGGCCGATGCCGAGTATAACGTCGACTTTATCCTCGCAGCCATGTTCAAGCCTCAGGTCATCGAGCAGATCTACTACGACTACGACAAAGCCGTGCTGCGCGACGAGAGCAAGCAGGCACTGGACGAGATGGTGCAGGTGATGAAGGACAACCCCAACATCACCATCGAGATGGCATCGCACACCGACCGCATCGGCAGCGACCACTACAACAACGGGCTGAGCGAGCGGCGCGCCAAAAGCGTCGTCGACTACCTGATCACGCACGGCATAGCACGCGACCGCCTGAAACCCAAGGGCTACGGAAAGACAGTGCCAAAGACCGTCACCAAGCACATCGAGAAGCAGTACCCGCAGTTTAAGGAAGGCACCGTACTCAACGAGGAGTTTATCAACGGCTTGAGCGACGAGGACAAGGCAGCGGCCGACCAAATCAACCGCCGCACCGAGTTCCAGGTCCTCAACACCGATTATGACCTCTGGTAATTCAGGAGTTAAGGGAGTTTTTAGGGAGTTAAGGAGTTAAGGGAGTTTTTAGGGAGTTAAGGAGTTAAGGAGTTAAGGGAGTTAAGCCGATACCCTCGCCTGCCGCGCCCACACAAACAAGCTCCTCTCCCCTTTCTCAAAGAGAAGGGGGTTGGGGGTGGGGTTTGAGACCAGCAGCCTCGCCTGCCGCGCCTCATATATTATAATAGTAACCCACGACTCGAAGAATGAAGAAGAAAAGCATGCTCGAGCTGCATCGCGTCGATGCCGAGCAATATAGCCACACACCCAAGCTGCCCATCACCGTGGTGCTCGACAACGTGCGCAGCGAGATGAACGTGGGCAGCGTCTTTCGTACAGCCGACGCGTTCCTGATCGAGCGCATCTGCCTGTGCGGCATCACCGCCGTGCCACCCAAGCCCGAGATCCACAAGACTGCGCTGGGTGCCGAGGAAACGGTACCCTGGACTCACCACGACACGGTGCTCGACGCCATCGACGAGCTGCGCGCCGCCGGCTACCGCATCTGCGCCATCGAGCAGGTGCATGGCAGCATCAGCTTGCAGGACTTTGTCGTGCAATCCGGCCAGCGACTGGCCATCATCCTGGGCAACGAGGTCAAGGGCGTGGCTCAGGAGGCCGTCGATGCCAGCGACTGTTGCATCGAGATTCCACAATACGGCACAAAACACTCGCTCAATATCGCCAACACCGCCGCCATCGTTATGTGGCAACTGTTTCTGGCAATGCAATAGCACCAGCCACCCGTTCACATGCCGTATTCTTCCCCCCTGCCAAGGGAGAGGGACGCGGTCGACCCATTTATTCCCCTCACCTTTCCCAAAGGGGTCGGGAGCTGAAATTGCACTAAATTGCATGAATTACTGCGATGCGCTTGCCCGGGCGGGGCTCCGTTCGGTCGTGAGCACTTCGTGGTTGTTGAGACACCAAGCGCGAAAGACGCGGTCCACTATCGGCTGCGGATCACCAGCCACACGCCAGTGAAGATGAGCGCTGCGGCGACAAGGTGCTGCCACTGCAACACCGCCAGCCCCATCGCCAGGCTGCCCACGACAGTGACCACCGGCTGGATGTAGTTGTAGCTGCTCATCACCGCCGGCGGCAAGCGGCGCTGCGAGTAGACCACCAGCAAGAAGCACACAAAGGTGCACGCCACTACAATGTAGGCCACGTCAAACCAAGTCCTGGCCACCACGGCAGACCAGTCGAGCGCGGCCATGTCGGCAGCAGTGAACGGCAACAGCAGCAAGCTGCCGAAGGTGAACATCCACCGGTTGAACGTCAACGGGTCGATGCGGGCAATCAACGGCAAGAACATCGTCAGATAGAGCGCAAACGCCACTTGCGACCCCAACACCATCAGGTCGCCGACAATGCTGGCCGACGGGCCGACACTGTCGCCCACATTCATCAGCACCAATGTTGCCGCACCGGCAAAGCCCAACAGCACGCCGCAAGCCTTGAGTGGAGTGATGCGTTGATGCAGCAGCAATGCCGACAACACCAGCACATAGATGGGCTGGGCAGTGATCTCCATCGTGGCATTGATGGGCGACGTGCGGCTGATGCCCATGATGAGGCCGCCCTGCGACAGCACCACGCCAAACACACTGGCCAGGGCCAGGCGCAACAGGTCGGCACGCGCCACCCTGTGCCAGGGAGCGAACACTTGCGCCACCCAGAACAGCAGCGTGCCGCCACAGATGCGCAGTGTGGCCAGCTGCTGGCCGGTCAGGCCGCTGTTCATCGCGTCCTTGCTCAGCGGCGACATCATGCCGAACAGCACCATCGCCGCCACCATGGCCACATGGGCCCGCAGGTTGTTATCTCGAGTTGTCATCACAGTCAGTCGTGGCGAATCGGGGACGTTTCTTTGACCGCCAAAAGTCAAAACCAATTAACTTTTGGCGAATTGGGGACGGTTCTTTTCCCGCCAAAAGTTAAAGTTTTTAACGATTATCTTTAAAAAGCGGCCTAGAATGCCCTGTTTGTTAAAGAACGTAATAAAAGTGGCGCAAAAGAACCGTCCCCAATCCGCCATTTGTTAAACAGGCATTAAACAACAATCCCCCTGCCGGCATTCGGGCGGGGGGACTATCTGGCGGAGTGACCGAGATTCGAACTCGGGAAACGCTTTTGACGTTTACACGCTTTCCAGGCGTGCCTCTTCAGCCACTCGAGCATCACTCCATCGGGTTATTGGCCGCAAATCGGGTGCAAAGGTATCACGAATTTTCGAATTATCGAAACTTTTGGCTAAGAATTATTTTTCCTTGCTTTTTTTATCCCAGACACATTCGCACCATTCGCGTTTATCCAACACGCGTCCCTAACGCCACAAACCTAACCTGCTTTCAGAGGCTGCCTGTTGTCGCGGATGATGGCGGTAAAGGTGCGGCCGCTGTTGATGCCCAGGCGGCGCGCCGAGAAGTAGCGGTCGCTCTGGCATCGGCTGCAGGCTGCGGGCAGGGTGATGTGGGTGGCTGGGATGCCAGCAGCCATGAGCACCTGGCGGTTGGCGCGGCCCAGGTCAATGTGGGCCTTGCCTGTGGCGGCATTGCGGTGCATGATGTCGGCCATGTCAAATCCTGCCTGTGCGAAGGCCTCGGGAACCTCGTCGCCCACCTCGAAGCAGTCGGCGCAGATGCTCGCACCCATCGTGGCATGGATCTGCTCGGGCTTGGCACCCAGGCGGCACATGGCCTGGACTGTGACTGCGGCGATGCGCCCCACCGTGCCGCGCCAGCCCGCATGAGCGATGCCGATGATGCCCGCCACAGGGTCGGCCAGAGCGATGGGCACGCAGTCGGCGGTGTTGACCCCGATGCAGATGTCGGGTAGTGCGGTCACCAGTGCGTCCACCTCGTTGAGCAGGCGTTCCTGTTGGTCAATGTCGGCATCGAGATAGGCCTGGTCAATCACTGCCACATGGGTGGTGTGGGTCTGTCGCGGCATCACCAGTTGATCCAGGTCGATGCCCATCTGCTGGCAGAAGACCAGGCGTGCGTCCAGCACCCGCAGCGCGTCATCGCCGGTGTAGTCGCACAGGTTCCACTGCGAGTAGGCATTGCGGTGGTCCACCGTCCCGCGCTGCACCTGCACCGCCTTGATGCCCGGCGCCTCGCCCGTAATTGTGAGTTGCTCAACCGTCATCATCTGTTTGTCGATTGATTAATGAGTTTAGGTAAAGTGCTGAAGGCAAAGAGCGGAAAATCGATGAGTTCACGATTGGTGCGAGGCTGTGATAGGCTGGCACGGAATGCATGGACGGGATTATATTTTGAGATATATGTACTCAAACTCTTGGCCCGAGTGTTGATTCCCGCCTTGACCTCAAGGGGATAAACTCGCATCCCGTCGGTGAGCAAAAAATCAACTTCTGCTTTTGCGCCTGTCCAATAATAGTTGCTCTCGAGTGTGGAGAACTGTGAAAGTTCCTGCAATGCAAACTGCTCGGTCAATGCGCCTTTAAATTCTTCAAAAATTCGATTCCCCAATAAGATGGTTTCTGGTGCTAGATGCGACATGGCGCATAGCAGCCCTACGTCAAGCAAAAACACCTTGAACGCCGACAGATTAGCATAAGCCTTGAGCGGGATGTCGGGCTTAGTGACGCAATAAGACATTCGGATCACTCCAGAGTCAGAAAGCCATAGCAATGCGTCTTCATACTCGCGAGCCCTTGCCCCCTCACGCACAATGCCATAGACAAACTTTTTGTTCTCTCGTGCCAATTGTGCGGGGATACTTTGCCAGACATATCGTATCTTGGCTCCTAAAGAGCCTGGGGCATGTTTGGAGAAGTCATTGCTATATGACATCAGCAATCGGTTCTGTTCCTCATTCACTTGTCGATAATCCTGACTGTCAAGCCAAATCTGGACGACCGATGGCATGCCGCCAATCACCAAGTATCGCTTGAGCATCTCAGTCAAGTGTTGCCAGTGGGCCGATAAATTCATGCCACCTCGAGCAATGTATTCGGCCAACATTGCGTCACCATTAGCCACCAAAAACTCATGGAAGGTCAAGGGCTCCAACCGCAGAAAATCGACTTTTCCGACAGGAAAAGAAGTGCCTTCGTGCAAAGCGACACCCAGCAAGGAACCAGCACAGCAGATGGCATATTCTGGAGCGTCCTCGGCAAAATATTTGAGCGATGTCAGTGCTCGTGGCACTTCTTGCACTTCATCAAAGATGATGAGTGTGTCTTTTGGCTTAATCGCCATCTTTGCAAACAAGGATAATTGCTCTATGATGTCGGTGGGCGATAGTGAATGGTCAAATATATGGTTGATGGGAAGGTCTTGCTCAAAGTTCACATAGCAAACCTGCTCAAAGCATTGCCGACCAAACTCCTTAAGTAGCCAGGTCTTACCCACCTGTCGGGCACCCTGCAGAATCAGAGGTCTGCGACCAGGTTTTGACTTCCATGATTTCAATTGCTCGATGAGGTTTCTCTCCATAATCTGTAATTTTGCGGCAAAGATAAGCATTAAATTACTTATACACAATAGTTCTCACATTTTTCGACCGAATAATGTGTAATAATATCACATTTTTCGACCGAATAATGTGATTTGAGCCCTCTCGAAAGGACTCCACAAATTCCCGTAATCTTTTAAACCAATACTATAATACACCTGAAACCAATCTAATACTACCCCTAAAACTGTAAGCTATAAACTGTAGAGTTTGTCCATGCCGCTCCTGCTCAGCTCCAACCGCAGCTCTCGTCCATCGTCCGAGAGCAGGATGCAGATGCGCTGCTGGTGGTTGAGGCGATAGACTTTTGTGCGGTTGACAATGGTGCTTCGGTCCACCCTGACGAAGACCTGGGCTGGCAGCCTCTGCTCCAGTCTGAGCAGGCTTTCCAGAATCATGCTCTGCCCATGGAAGGTGGTGATGCGTGCGTAGTTCCCGTCGGCCTTGATATAGGCGATGTCGCCGGCCGCGATGAGTATCTTTCCGTCGGCCGACCTGAAACTCAATTTCTCGGGCTGCGCTGTCGCGGTCGTGTCCTCGGCCCTGGCTCGGTCGGCAGCCTTGGCAATGGCGTGTGCCAGCTCGCCCTTGTCGATGGGTTTGAGCAGGTAGTCGACGGCCGCCAGCTTGATGGCATTCATCAAATATTTCTGGTCGCTATAGGCCGTGGTGAAGATGACGTAGGGCAGACGGATCGTCTGCTTGAGTTCGTCGAGCAGCTGCATCGAGTCACGCCCCTGCAGCTGAATGTCGAGCAGGAGCAGGTCTGGGCGGTGGCGCAGGATGCTCATGCGCGCACTGTCATAGTCACCGCAGGCGTCGACCACCTCCACCGTGTGGCTGAATTCCTCCAGCTTGGCCAGCAGCGACAGGCGCGGCAGCCGCTCGTCCTCAACAACAATGGTCTTCAACATTTTCATTGCTCATCAATATGTAAAATCACTGGGTACCCATGTCTCAAAGCGTGTGCCGGCCGGGTGCCCCTGGCTGTCGGTGAGGTCGGTCACATGCTGCTGAATGTGGTGCCGGTTAGTGCGGTTGTACAGGTCAAGCTGCTGCCCCAGAATCTTCAGCCCCTGCTTGGTCGATGGGCCACCAGCCTGTGCCGCCTCGGCGCGCCCCACGCCATCATCGCTCACGCCGACCAGCACGCCGTCGGCACCGTCGCGCCGCTGGCGGCTGATGGTCACCGTCACATGGCCCACGCCTGTCTTGTTGGCAATGCCGTGCTTGACGGCGTTCTGGCAGTAGGTGTGCAGCAGCATTGTGGGCAGCATCGCCTTCTGGTCGACATCGAGGTCAACGGTGATGGTGTACTGCAGCCGCTCGCCGTAGCGCAACTGCTCCAACTCGAGATAGGTGCGCACATAGCCGACCTCGTCGGCCACCGTGCGCGACGGGCGGTCGATGTCCGACAGCGTCTGGCGGGTGAAGTCGGAGTAGAGCTTCATGTAGTGTGTGGCCTCGTCAGTCGAGTGTGTCGACACAAAATACTCGATGGCGGCCAGCACGTTGGCGTGAAAATGGGGGATGGCCTTGAGGCGCACCGTGCTCAGCTGCAGCTCTTTCTTGGCCTTCTCGTCCTCGAGGCGTTCCATGCGCTTGCGTGTGCGCCGTTTTTCGACCCGCCGTGCCAGCCACCACACCGAGGGTGCCAGCAGCAGCATGGCCACAAGCCATGCCCACCACTGCTGCCACCACGGGCGCGATGCCGCCACGACGGTCGACTGCTGGTTGTCGCTCAACAGTTGGCCGGGGTCGAACGAGGTCATCTCCTCCAGTCCGGCCAGCCACACCGTACCGTCGGCGTCCTCGGCCATCGGGGCCATCAGCGGCTCGATCAATGTGAAGCCACTCTGCGCATCAAACCAGTGCACGTCCTGCGCCTGGCAGTCCTCATCGAGGCGGGCGACCACCAACCGGTCGATGGCCGCCACGACCAGAAAGCCGCGCGCCGACACGTGGACCGACCGTATCTCATGCCCACTGAGCGCGGGCAGGACCTCGGTCATCACCCGTAGCCGGCCGTCATGCAGGGCAAACAGCGAGTCGCCCAGTGCGAAGCAGACACGTCCCCGCCCGTCGGTGGCCATCGCCGTGATGACCAGCGAGGTGGGGGTGCTCTTGATCTGTTCAATGTTCACCCGCCCCTCAGTGATGCCCGTCAGCCGATACAGCCCCTGGTTGCAGCTCACCCACAGCCGTCCCTGGCCATCGTCGGCGGCACACCAGGGGCGAATGGTCTGGGTGGTGAGCGTGTCCAGCCGCCCGGTGGCGGGATGGTAGGCCAGCACACCGCCGCGCGTGCCGATGATGAGGCGGTCGCGGTAGCGGCTCACAAACTGATACTTGTCGTGGGGCAGCCCCAGCCACTCGACGGCGTCGCCTGTCACCGCGGCCACGTCGCCGTTGCCCGCCATATAGACCGTGCCGCCAATGACGGTGGCACCGGGGGCAAAGAAGTTGTCGGCGTCATCGGACAGCAACCGCTGGCCGGCCAACACCTTGCCGTTGAGCGTGCCCATCACCATCTGCCGTCCGTCGAAGGCCATCGCCCTGACGATGTCGTTGTCGTCGGTGAGGCGGTGGTTGACAAAGTTGCAGTGAAAGAAGCAGTAAAGCCCCTGATAAGTGGCTGCCCACAGCCGGTTCCAGCGGTCGACAAAAAGTCCCTTGATCATGTTGAAGCCCGTGGCCAGCTGCCGCCACTGGCCGGCATCGTAGAGCCAGATGGTGTGCGAGTCGCAGGCGATGAGCTGCCCCTGACGGTTCTGGCGCACAAACAGGCCGTAGTCCGGGGCATCAAAGCGATGCGCACTGGCCATCGACAAGCCGCTGCCGTCCACGCGATAGAGGCCGTCGGCGGCCAGGGCAAAGAGGCCGTCGGCGGTGCGGACAAACGCAAACACGTCGTTCTTGTCGGCTATTCTCACGGCCTGCTGCCCCGGCTGCAGGCGGTAGACCCCCTGCGGCGTGGGCACGTAGACCTGCTCGCGATCGAGATACATCTTGCGGTCGGGCGTCATCTGGTCAAGCAGCGGCGAGGCCAGCACGCGCTGCATCCCCGCTGCCGTCAGGCGGCACAGCTGGCGGTTCTGCTCCTGCTTGTCCTCCAGCAGCACATAGCCCCCGGGCAGGTCGGTGGAGTTGAAATTGTTCAGCAGCAGATTGCCATCGGGGTCAATGGGCAACATGGTCACCTTGTCGCCGCTGATGCCCCACTGGCGCACAAAGCCCATGGCGCGCACCTGCCCGTCGACTTGCTGAAAGCCCACGATGTTCTCGCGCCGGCCGCGCAGAAAGGGTGTCAACGCCAGGCCATCATATCGCACAAAGCCCGACAGCGTGCCCACATAGACATATCCACGCGCGTCCTGCCACACCGTCTCGGTCTGCATCTGCGGCAGGCCGTCGAGCGTGGTGAAGCGGCGAAAGCTCAGGTTGTGCGTCATCAGCTGGTCGTCGGCACGACAACACAGCCAGGCAACAGCGATCAGCGCCATGAGTATAGCAATCTTCCGAGTCATCGGCTGCAAATTTACGCATTATCCTTCAAACCGCCATCGATTTCTGCATCTTGATGCTCATTTTTTTGCTTTCGTCACGCCATGCGCCCACTTCGTCACTCACAGCCCCCAGTTCGTCAAAACACTCACGATGCCCACGCGCTATCTTGCTGATTATTCGTAAATTTGCGGACAAGCTTTTTTAGTTTTTAGTTGTTAGTTTCGAGCAGTCGAACAATCGAACAATCGAGCTAACGTCTAAAGTCCAATGTCTAACGTCTAACGTCCTGCATTATGAGACAAAAATACTTACTCACGGCCATCTGCCTGCTGCTTGCTGTGGCTGCAAAAGCCTACGTGACCACCTGGCCCCTGTATGGCGAGGTCTTTGTTGAGGACATTGCCTTTGCCGATGACAACACCACCATTGTCAATAACATCGGCGATTGTTATTACGACTATCAGTACTGTCCTGCGCTGCACATTGCCGCGCTGCGCCACATCTATCCGTCCAACGCTTCGGGCGAGCGCGACTTTGTGCTTGTGCCGACATACATCATTGTCGACGGCGTGGCCTACCATGTGGTGGGTGTCAGTGGACAGCTGCTTGGCGATGATGCAAACACCATCAAAAACATCTATCTCAACAATGAGCTGGAATTTCTTGGCTCCAAGGCGTTATATAACGCCACGGCCGTGTCGAGCATCACTATCCCTGCCTCGGTCAGGTCGATTGCCTACGATGTCTTCAACGGCCTGGGCACCACGTCGGCCATCCGCACACTCACCTTTGCCGATAGCAACGAGCCGCTTACCATCGACGGTGCCTATTCCAACGGACGCATGATAATTGCCAATATGCCGCTGCACACCCTGCATCTTGGCCGAACCTTCGCCGGAAACTCCTACGGCACGACCAGTGGCAGCACGTTGCAGCAGACCCTTGTCAACCTAACCGTGGGCGGCGAGGGCACCGAGGTGAGCCCCGGCACGTTCAAGGAGTTCCCTAACCTCACCAACGTCACGTTTAATGCCGGAGTGGCATCGATTGGTGCCAATGCGTTCGAAAAATGTCCCAAGCTGGAGAGCGTGACAATGTCGGCCGTGGCCCGCATCGGCGACTACGCCTTCGCCAGCGATAGCTTGATTACGTCGCTGAGTCTGGGCGAGGGAGTGCGGTATATCGGCGATTACGCTTTCAACAACTGCAAGCGGGTGTCGTCGCTCACCCTGCCGGCGAGCCTCGACAGCGTGCATGTGCGCGCCTTTGTGGGCATGGCGGGCGTGCAGACGCTCACCATCGCCGACACCGACAGCCCGCTGCAGCTCTTTGGCATCGGTCAATATTTCTACGGCAGCTCGGCCTTCAGCCATCTGACGGCACTCGAGACCGCTTACGTGGGTCGCAACCTTTTGCCCACGCCCAACGATACCCGTTTTTCGACCCCCTTCTACAATGC